>Ga0233424_10000396_pt1 | contig 57411 bp, 53 predicted proteins | sample Watercolumn_Towu_FD_181011 | JGI IMG/M metagenome (GOLD analysis project Ga0233424, IMG submission 181011) | Freshwater microbial communities from Lake Towuti, South Sulawesi, Indonesia - Watercolumn_Towuti2014_125_MG | ecosystem: Environmental > Aquatic > Freshwater > Lake | place: Indonesia...
TTCAACCGAACCCGGCGGCGTGAAAAACTCCCACGCTGCCCCGCGACTCAACCTTCCTACGCGCAGAAAAAATCATCCATTCATCCCGCTCCGCCCAAAATCCACCGCGTTTTCAAAAGCCTGGTAGAACACTTCCCAGATTGGTAAGGGCGTCATTCGGCCGATTTCCACCGGATGAGCACCACGGTGTATTGGACGCCGCGCGTGGCCGCGCTGAAGCTGCTGCCGGTGGCCATTGCCCCGCGGTGCGTGGGAAGGGCAAAGCCGGTGCCCCCGCCCACACTGCCAGTTTGGAACATGGAACTTTCCACAAACAGCACAGCATCCGCCTTGTAAGGTGAGGCTTGGCGCGCGGCCATCATTTCCTCGATGCCGGCGTCGCCGGTGATGATGAGATGGCCCAGGACGATGTAGGGGCGGCTGGGGAGTCCGCGATAGATGGGGAGCGTGCCGCGCATCTTGACGAACGCGCCTTCGGCGGTCGGCCAGTCCTGTTGCTTGCCGACGTAGGGGCTGTAACTGACCGTGGCGCAGCCGACGAGTAGAACGGAGGCAACGACGCAGATGGAGAGTTTCATGTGCTTCAAGCACTCAAAGGCATGGCGGAAGACAAGGGCAATGATGCGGTGCGACGATTGGTAGTGCTCTTCCCACCGCTCAACCACCGCGATAAATCGCGCGCGCGTTGCACGTTTCGGCGACGGCGACTTCCGAGAGCAGCGGCAGCGCGGGCTTGAGCCGGTCCCAAGTCCAGCGCGCGATGTTCTCGCTGGTCGGGTTCTCGAGGCCGGGCACGTCGTTGAGGTGGCGATGGTCGAGCTGGTCGAAGAGCGGCTTGAATGCGGCCGCGATGTCCGCGTAGTCCATCAGCCAGCCGAGGCGCGGGTCGCATTCGCCGGCGACGGCGATGTCCACCTTGAAGCTGTGGCCGTGCAACCGCCGGCACTTGTGCTCGTCCGGCAGGTGCGGCAGCAGGTGCGCCGCCTCGAATTGGAACGTCTTGCGGAGTTCGATGTGCATGGTTCGGGGAAGTTGCGTCGCGCGCGGGTTCACTGTTCCCAATCGGTCCATGTGACGAGGTCGCCGAGCGCGGGCCGGCCGTCGTGCCGCCATGTGATCGGCGGATGCTGCATGCGGCCGAGTTCGCAGACGCGAGTGACGCCCCAGTGCGCGAGCTGCGTCGCGAGGTCTTCGCGCTCGCCCTCGGTGGCGCCGAGTCCGACGGTGGAAACCTGGCCTTGGAGACGGTCCGCGCCCTCGAGCGCGTCCTTGAGGCTGGCGACCGCCTTCACGTAGATGAAGCGGTTGAGGCACGAGACCTGGAAGCGCGCGTCGGCCTCGTAGATGACGGTCCACGCGGTTGAGCCGGCGCTGGCCCACTGCCGCGTCTGCAAGCCGTGCGCCTGACGCACCTCGTAAAAGCCGCGCATCAACGTGATGCGCGACGCGGTCTCGGTGTGCACGTCGCCGCGCGGGTCCGAGGATTCGCGGTGCGCGAGCTCGATCGCAAGCTGCGATGCGAACCGCTCGGCGTCGCCCGTGGCCGGATCCTCGACGTAGAACACGTGCGGCGAGAGGCAGCCGAGCTGGTTCCACGCCACGACATCGTCCACCGCCGCGTGGACAATCTTCTTGAAACGCCATCCGCCGAGCGCGTCGCGCGTGATGAAGCCGAAGCTCACGCGATGCCCGTAGCCGACGAACCGCACGCGCGCCGGCAGCTTCGCGCGGATGGCCGCGAGCGTTGCGTCGGAGCCCATCGCGGTGACGCACTGCGCCTGCGAGAAAAGCTCGCGCTCGATGTCCTCGGTGCCGCCGGGCCATTCGGCGATTTCGATGCACGCGCCCAGCTTGGGCTCGGTCTGCCGCAGCGAGTGCGCGAACAGCCGCGGGATGAACGACGTGCCGCGCGCGCACTTGACGAACTGCGCCGAGCGCATCAGCACGCCCAGCACGATGCTGTGCAGCACGGGGTCGGGCACGACGCCGCCCGTGATGTGGACGAGCAGCTCGGGCCCGGCCGCGAGCGCGAGCCGCTGCGTGCGATGCTCGGTGGGCGGCGCGGACATCGAGTCGAGCCGCTGCAAGTGGCCGAGTTCCTGCAGGAGCAGCGCCTCGAGCGCCTCGCCGTTGAGCTTCTTGAAGAAGGCGTCCAGCCCCGCGATGAGCGTGGCGCGCGGGAAGCCCGTGTGCGCAGGCCCCTGCTCGAGGGCGATGCGGCGCAGCGGGTATTCATCGTCGAGCCAGTTCTCCGCGGTGAGGCAGAGCGCGCGCACGAGGCTCTGCGTGCGGCGCGCGGAGAGATACTGCCGGCGGTTGCGCTTCAGCGAGAGGCACGCCTCGCGGATCATGTCCACGCTGAACGTCGTGCCCTGCGGCAGGTCCGCGAGAAAGTAGTTGGGCAGCGTCATGGGTCGGTGCGCGGTTGCGGCGCAACGGCAGGCGCGGCGTCCGGCGATTCAGAGCTTTGGCCGGCGTGCCGGAGCCGATGAAGTCCCGCCAGCCCGGCCAGGGATGCGGTCATCAGCGCCGCAAGCGCGCCGTAAACCGTGTAGTAGGCGGCCGCCTCGGCGGCGCGCGGCCCGAGCGATTCGACCCACCGGCCCACGAGCGCGTGCGAGAGGTTGCCGACCATGCCGCCCACCGTGATGAACAGCCCGAACACGCGTCCGCGCACCGCGTCGTGCACCGACTCCATCAACGCCGCCTCGACCATCGGGTAGCTGGCCATCAGGAAGAATCCATACACAAGATACGCCGGCACGAGTCCGCCGCGCGGCAGGTGCGGGAACACGACGATGAGCAGTGCGCTTGCGACCAGCACCACGCACGTCCAGCGGAACCGCCCGCGATCGCTCAAGTGGCCGAAGAGCGGGTTGCTCAGCGCGGACAGCAGATACATCCCGCCCAGCGCCGCGCCGACTTCCTTCACCGAGAAGCCGTGCGACTTCTGCAGGAACAGCGAGCCGAGGCTGCCCATGCCGTGGCCCGAGAAATCGCGCAGCCCGAACGCGAGCGCGGTCGCGAAGAACACCGCGACCAGCGCGCCGCCGGGGAACAAGGTGCTCGCAGCTCGGTTCGAAGTGGCCGCGGCCTGCGATGGTTTTGGCTCGGTCGCGAGCCGTGCGAACAACGCGGCCCCGACCACGCCAAGGACGCCGAGTTCGAAAATGGGAGTCCGCCAGTTGTCGGTCGTCTCGGCGCGCCAGCCGGCGTAGAGCGGGCCGGAGAAGAATCCAAAACTCGCCCCCACGCCGAGCCAGCCGAGCGCGCGGCCCTTGCCCACGGGATACAAACCTGCAACGAGCGCGGTGGCGGCCGGGTGAAAGCAACTTCCGCCCAGCCCCGCGATGGCGACGCACGCGAGCGCGGTCGCGTAGTCCGGCGCGCGCGAAAGCCCGATGTAGCCGAGAGCGTTCACGAGCAGGCCCCAGCCGAGAAGCTGCTTGCGGCTGAACCGGTCCGCGAGAGCGCCCATCGGATAACTCGGGCCGAAATAGGCCGCGAGCATCACGGTGACGAGCAGCGTGGCCTGTCCCTCGCCGGCGAGCCCGAGGTCGCGCACCATGGGCAAGTAAAGCGGCATGAGCGCCACTTGGTAGATATGCGTGAACGCGTGCAGCAGCGCGGCGAGCGCGAGCGTGCGGTGGCGGTGCGAGTCGGGATTCATGTCACGCCGCCATGAGGGAACAGCCGCGCTGGCCGGCTTGCGACGCGCGGCCGAGGAGCTCGAACCCGGTGCCGCGCCGCACCGCGAGGTCGCCCGTCAGGATGGCACTCACGGACCAGACGTTCGCGAGGTCCACCACGCAGAGCAAGCCGGTTTCGCCTTCGCCGACCTCCGCTCCCGACTCCGGGGAAATCACCCGCGCCCGCGCCCACGGCGGGAAGTGCATCACGCAGGGCGCGTCCGAATCGTCGGGCGCCGAGTGGCGATGCGGATACGCCTGCGAACTGAGTTCGCACATGCCGTATTCCGTGACGATGTCGCGCGGAGGCACACCGAGGCGGCCCGTGAGCAGCGTGTGAAGTTCGGCGCGCGGCAGTTCGCGCGAGCGGCCCTTGTAGCCGCCGGTTTCGAGCACGCGCGAGCCCGCGGGCAGCGCGATGCGTTCGCCGTGTTGGACCAGTTCGTCGAGCAAGTGAACGGACGAAAACGCCGTGCCGAGCAGCAGCACCGGCTTGTCCGAAGCGGCGGCGTCACGCAGGCGCGACGTCAACGCCTCGCAATCCAGCGACCACGCTCCGCGGGCGTCCACCGTGCCGATGAAACAGGACTCCGGCTCACGCATTTCGCTGCGGGCGGCCTCGAACATGCGCACGAGCGACGAGTGCGGCGCGGCGGCGGGCGGTGGCGTGAGCGCGAGCAATCGCGGCACGGGGGGCATCGCATCGAGCACGTTCGCGCGCAAACCGGCCCACGCCGACGCTTCGTAAAGCGCGAGCGACTCGCGCGAGTGGAAGTGCCGGCCCGGCCGTTCCCGCGTTGTGCCGCTGGAGTGGAACACGGCGGCGCGCGCCTCCGGCGGCAGGCAGGTGAGTTCAAGTTCCTTGAACGCGACGGTCGGCACCGCAGGAATGCCGCGCCAGTCGGTCACGCCGGCGGTTTGGACGCCGCGCACTTCACACACGCGGCGATAGGCGGCGTCTGCCTCGAACTGCGCCGCGAACAGGTCGAGCGCCAGTTCGTTGAATTCGCGCTCGACGGAAGCGGCATCCCGAGGTCGCGGCGTTGCGCCCGTGCGCGCGATGAGTTCGCGGACGCGTCCCGCGATGGAGTCGAGGGAGGGAGGACGGGGCATGCGGTGTTTTGTTCCCGGCTGGTTTTCCGCCACAGCCGTGCGGGGCGGACTGTCGGCGGCGGAGGCGCGGAAGTCGAGCGGGATTCCGGCCCGCTTGCCATCACCCGGCGACGGCCCGATACTGCGCGCGTGAACGTGACGGTCACGCAGCTCACCGACCAGTTGCTCGCGTCCTACGCGCGCGTCGGCGGCATCAATCATCTCGACGGCAAGAACCTGCCGAGCAAGACGGCCATCACGGGCATCGCGGCGGACCTGGTGCGGCTGATCTTCCCCGGGTTCTTCGACGAGAAGCCGCTGCATAGTTACGAGTTGAAGGTGGAGACGGCGGCGCTGATGGACTCGGTGCTCGGGCGGCTCGAGGACGAGCTCTACAAGAGCCTCGACTATGCGGCGGCCGCGGGACGCAAGAAGGATTTCCGCGCCGACGCGCGCGCGCTGACACTCGAGTTCCTCGGCCGGCTGCCCGCGCTGCGCGACGTGCTGCAGACGGACGCCGAGGCGGCCTACAACGGCGACCCTGCGGCGTTGAGCAAGGACGAGGTCATCGTCGCGTATCCGTTTATGGAGGCCATCGCGGTGCAGCGGCTCGCGCACGAGCTGTATCTGCGCGACGTGCCGCTCATCCCGCGCATCATGACCGAGTGGGCGCACGGGCGCACGGGGATGGACCTGCACCCCGGCGCGCGCATCGGAACGCATTTCTTCGTGGACCATTGCACCGGCACGGTGGTGGGCGAGACGGCCATCATCGGCAACCACGTGAAGATGTATCAGGGCGTGGGCCTCGTGGCGCGGTCGCTCTCGGGCGGGCAGTCGTTGCGCGGGCAGAAGCGCCACCCGACTCTCGAGGACCACGTGACCATTTACGCGGGCTCGACCATCATGGGCGGCGACACGGTGGTGGGCGAGGGCAGCACCATCGGCGCGAATGTGTTCCTCACGTCCAGTGTGCCGCCGCATTCGCTGGTTCTGTGCGAGGAAGTGAAGGTGCGCGTGCTCAGCAAGAAGGACCGCGAGAAGGCGGGCGGCGGCAGGGCGCGCGGGGACTTTCAAATCTAGTTTTGCGCCACGGCTCCTTGCGCGGACCGGCGTCGCTTTCCGCGGCGCGACGCGACGATTGAATTGACCCGCGCGCGCGCGGGCGTTACACAAGGAGTGTCGGTCGGCCTTTCAGCGGAGTGGTTTGTCCCGATGAGCACCCCTTTTTTCCTACTCGCCGCCGCGGCAGCGCCGCAGGGCAGGGGCGAGTTCAGCTTCATCTGGATCAACGCCACCCCCGAGGCCAAGGTCATCATCGTCATCCTCGTCCTCTTCAGCATCTTCGCGTGGTCGGTGATGGCCAGCAAAGCAATCCAAATGCGGCGCGCGACGCGGCTCAACGCCTACTTCGACCTCGAGTTCCGCCCGCAGAAGAATGTGCTCTCCATTCACGACCGCCGTGTGCAGGTGGAGGGTTGCCCGCTCTTCGCCGTTTATCAGGCCGGCTGCGTCGAGCTGGAGGCGCGCCTCCGCTCCGGCGAGGGACGCCGGCAGTTCATCTCGCTCAAGTCCATGGAACACATCAAGCGCACCATCGAGAGCGAGGTCGCTCGGCAGGCGCTCAAGCTCGAGTCGGGCCTCATCCTGCTCGCGCTCGCCGTGAGCGGCGGGCCGTTCCTCGGCCTGCTTGGCACCGTGTGGGGCGTGATGCAGACCTTCAGCTACGTGGCGCTCGCCGGGAAGGCCGAGCTCGCCACGATGGCGCCCGGCGTCTCGGCGGCGCTCATCACGACCGTCGCCGGCCTGCTCGTGGCCATCCCCTCGATGTTCGGCTACAACTGGCTCGTGCACACCTTGCGCGTGCTCACCGTCGAACTCGACAACTTTGCGCAGGAACTCGCCTCCCGGATGGAGACGGAATACTTGAAGGAAGACTGATGAAGTTGAGCGTCGGGTGGGTTGGATGTTGAGCGGCGCGGACGCGGACAGCATTCTCAACAACCACCTCGCCGGCTCTCAATTCCCGAAACGATGCGCCGCTTCAGCCAACGCAACTCGCTGGTGACGTTGAGTGAGATCAACATCACCCCGCTGCTCGACCTCGCGTTCGTGCTGCTCATCATCTTCGTCATCACCCGGCCGCTCCTCGAGAACAGCATCCAGCTCAACCTCCCGCCCGGCGGCGCGGAGACCGGCAAGATCAACCCGCGCGACGTGCGTCGCGTCGAAATCTCCACGCGCGGCGAATACCGGCTCGACGACCGCGCGGTGACGCTGCCCGCGCTCGAGCAGGCGCTCGTGCAGGCGTTCCAAGCCAACCCGCAGAGCGTCGTTTACATCCGCGCCGACAAGAAGGGCATCAACGAACACACCTACGCCGTGTTCGACATCTTGCAGCGCCGCGGCCTCACGCGCTTCGCCTTCGCCACCGAGCCGCCCCAATAGCATGGACCGACTCCAGCAAAAATGCTTCCTCGCCTCCGCGCTCCTGCACGGTGCGCTGCTGGCGGGACTCGTCGTCGTGTCCGCCTTTAGCAAGCCCCCGCCCGATGTCCCCAAGGTCGCGCTCACTTACGTCCCCGTGAATCCGCGCGACCTCGGCGCGGTGCCGCCAGCCGGACCCGCCGCAGTCGAGGTCACTCCCACTCCACCCGCGCCACCGCCACCACCTTCTCCGCCACCGCCCGTCGTCAGTCCGCCGAAAACCGAAATCAAGTCGCCACCTCCCGAACCGCCGAAAGTGGAGCCGAAGAAATCGCCTGCGCCGACCAAGCAGGGACTTCTCCCGCCGAAGGACGTGCCCAAGGCCAAATCCAAGCCAAAGGAACCGGCGAGGAAGGACGAACCGAAAAAGGACGAGCCCAAGAAACTCGCCATTGCCGACACGAGCAAACTCACGACGAAGAACTCCTCGAAGGAAAGGGAGCCGCAGACCCGCACCACCGATGCTGACGCGCGCAAGGCCGCGCAGGATGCGGCAAAGGCGCACGCCGACTGGCAGAAGAACGTCGCCAGCACGCTCGGCGGCTTGCGCACCGGATTGTCCTCGCCCGTCAGCATCGAAATCCCGGGCGTCGGCGGCGCGGCGTTTTACAACTACGGAATCGAAATCGTCCGCCGATACGAGGCGAGCTGGCTCCTGCCCTTCGACGCGGGCGAGGACAACTCGGTCGTGCAGGTCGTCGTCACGCTCGCGCGCAACGGCCACGTGCTCGATGCGCGAGTGGTGCGCCCGTGCGGACGCGCCGCCGTGGACAAGTCCGTGCGCGAAACGCTCCAGCGTGTGCGCGAGTTCCCGCCGTTCCCGGCCGGCTCCACCGATGAGCAGCGCACGTTCAACATTGACTTCAACCTCAAGGCCAAGCGCGGCTCCGGATGAACACCATGAACTCCTTGCACCGCGGCGGTCTCCTTTCGCTCGTCCTCCTGCTCGGGTCGCTCGCGCCGCTTTGCGCCCAGCCCGCCGATGAGCGGCTGCAAGTAATCGGCACCGGCGGCGCGCGGCTCATTCCCATTTCGCTCGGCGGGTTCAATGGCGTCGCCTACGAGGTGCTGCGCTTCGACCTCGAAGTCGCCGGCTGCAAGATTGTCAGCTCCAACGCCGCCACGCATCACGTGTCCGGCTCGAACGACTCCGTGCTCCGCGGCACGCTCACGGCGACCGGCTCGCCGACGCCGTTGCTCACGCGCGCCTACTCCGGCCCGATGCGCGCGCTCGCGCACGCGTTCGCGGACGAGATCATCGAGAAGCTCACCGGCCGGCGCGGCATCGCGCAGACGCGCATCGCGTTCAAGGCAAATTTCGGCCGGCACAAGGAGGTATTCATCAGCGACTACGATGGCGCCAACGCGGTGCAGGTCACTCGCGACACGCAGATCATTGCAACACCCGCGTGGTCGCCGGACCACCGCCAGCTTTTCTACACGTCCTACATGAGCGGCTTTCCGTTCATCTATTCGCACACGCTGGCCACCGGCGCGCGCGCAGCCGTGTCGAGACAGGCTGGGTATAACGGCAGCCCCGCGGTCTCGCCCGACGGCCGGCACCTCGCGATGACCCTCAGCTACAAGGGAACCTTGGAAGTCTATGTGGCGGACACCAACGGCGGCAACCTGCGCCAAGTCACGTTCACCAAGGCCGGTGCGGCGTCTCCCTGTTGGTCACCGGACAGCCAATGGATTTGCTACACTTCGAACGAGGCCGGTCCCGCCCGCCTTTACAAAGTCCGCTCCAGCGGCGGCGCCTCGCAGCAACTCGCCACTGTCGGCGCGGATACCACTACGGAGCCGGACTGGTCGCCCGACGGCAAGACCATCGTGTTCACGTCGCAGAATCGCGGCTTCAAAATCTTCACCGTGCCCGCATCCGGCGGCGATGCCGAGTTCGTGTGCGAGGGCGAATTCCCCAGCTGGGCCGCGAACTCCCGCACAGTCGTCTTCGCACGGCGTCGCACCGATCAATCCTACCGACTTCAACTGGTGGACGTGCCGACCCGCCAGGTGAAGGACATTCCGCTCAAGCTCGGCGACGTCTCCGAACCCGCGTGGGCGCGATGAACGCGTCCGCGCTTCACTCCATGAACTCACTCCACCGCCTCGCGTCCTGCGACCTGCTCGCCGCGGTCGCCGCGTCCCTCGCCGGATGCTGCTCCGCTTCGTCCACGGCGAAACGCAAGCCGGACTCCTCGGGCGGCGCCATCACCATCCTCCGCAGCGGCGAGCCTTCGCTGGATCGCGGCATCGCCGCGCTGCCGCCACGCGCTTTGCCCGCGCCGCCATTGGAACCGCCCGCGACCGCCCGCAGCGCCCCCGCGGTGACGAATTTGCCCGTGCGCGGGGCGCTTCTCTTGGCTTGACGCCTCCGCGGCTCAAGCCGAGAATGAGCGCCGATTTTGGGATTTTTCCCAACCTGCGTGGGCGCGCAGAACGACGGTCAGACAGGACGACACCAATGAAAGCTGCAATTCGACTCCCTCTGTTTTGCACGGCGCTCGCCGTGATCATCGCGGTTCCCGGCGCAGGCTGCCGCACCAAGCGCCCCGACAAGGGCATCACGGTCATCCGCACCGGTCCCACGGGCAACATTGCGCAACCCGGTCCCATCGGCCCCGGCGTTGCCTCGAACGCGATCACGCCGGCGACCGAACCCGCGACTGCGACACCCATCGCGCCGCCCATCCCGATTGAGCCGATCACTCCGCCGCAGCCACCGAAGCTCGTCCAGCCCCTGGATGAAGGCGCGCTTCCTCCCATCGGCGACTTGTTTGGCATGGTGCCCGACAAGAACGCCTTCGCGCCGAATACAGTCCGCTTCGATTACGACAGCGCGGCGCTCAAGGCCAAGGAACTGCCCAAGCTCAAGGAAGTCGCCGTCGTGCTCCGCAACAGCCCCGGCTGCAAGGTCGTCGTGGACGGTCATTGCGACGAGCGCGGCACCGAGGAATACAACCGCGCGCTCGGCGAGCGACGCGCCCTCAAGGTTCGCGAGCAGCTCATCAAGGAAGGCATTTCGAGCGACCGCATCTACACGCGCACCTACGGCAAGGACGTTCCGGCCGCGCTCGGACACGACGAAGCCTCGTGGACGCAAAACCGCCGGGGCGAGTTCATCCTCCTGCGCCCGCCCGGCGGTGCCGGTGCGCGCACACCGTAACCCCTCCGCTCTCACAGTCACCACGCGAAGGCCGCGCCCAGCGCGGCCTTTCGCGTCTCGCGCCTGACAACTCGCTACTCTCCGCGCTTGAACTCCGCCCCGGCGCGGACAGAATGGGCCATGGCCACCTCAACCCTGCTCCATCATGACAAATACATCACTGAATTCATCGGCACGTTCTTCCTCGTCCTCACGGTCGGCTGCGCCGTCATCGGCGGCGCGGCGCTGCCGCCACTGGCCATCGGCGCGGCGCTCATGGTCATGATCTTCGCCGGCGGCCACATCTCCGGCGGCCACTACAACCCCGCGGTCACGCTTGCGGTCTGGCTCCGCGGCAAGTGCGAATCCAAGGATGTGTTTCCTTACATGGGCGCGCAGGTCGCGGGGGCAGTTGTCGCCTCGCAGGCGGTGAAGTTTATGCTCGGCGCCGGCAAACCAATGGAGATCAAGAGCGGCCCGGCCGCGTTGCTCGCGGAGTTTCTTTTCACCTTTGCGCTCGCCTACGTGGTGCTCAATGTCGCCACAGCGAAGGGCACCTCGGGCAACTCCTTCTATGTGCTTGCCATCGGCATGACCGTGATGACCGGCGCGTTCGCGGTAGGCGGCATCTCGGGAGGGGCGTTCAACCCCGCCGTCTCGGTCGGTGCAGCTTTCATGGGGCTCTTTAGATTCCAGGACATTGGCATCCACATAGGCCCGGAATTGGCCGCGGCCTGCGCAGCCGCAGCAGTGTTCAAGATACTCAACCCCGACGACAAGTGAGCGACGGCACGGCACCGAGCAACGCCGAACTCGTCGCCCGCTGGCGCGGGGAACCGGCGCCGCTGCTGCCGGTGCTGCACGCCTTCCACGACCGCGACGGGTTTCTCTCCGGGGACGCGCTCCGTGCCGTCTCCGATGGGCTCAAGATTCCGCTTGCGGACCTGTTCGGCACGGTCACGTTCTATCACCACTTCTCGCGCGAGCCCGGCGGACTCGGCAAGCCGCGCGTCTGCACCGGCAACGTCTGCTGCTTGAAAGGCGGCAAGGAACTGCTCAACGAATTGAAGTCTCAAGGCGCGACTGCCATGCCCTGCGCTGGCCGCTGTGACGAACCTGTGCCGGTCCTGCTCGGCCATGAGCAACTCGTCGGCAATTCGGCGAAGAACCTGACGTCGAAGCCCACGCCCTTGCCCGCGCCAAATCCCGGTGGCTGCGAGGAGTGCATTTTCGAGCACATCCGCGAGCCGGATCGCGCGACGCTCGAAGGCTACCGCCGCACACTCGGCTACGAGGCGTTGACGAAGGCCGTGCGCGAGATGACGTTCGCGCAACTGCTCGCCGTCGTCACCGAGAGCAAGCTCGCCGGGCGCGGTGGGGCGGGCTTCCCGACCGGTGTGAAGTGGAAGGCCGTCTCCGATGCGCCCGGCCAGCCCAAGAGCATCGTCTGCAACGCCGACGAGGGCGAGCCGGGCTGCTTCAAGGACCGCGCAATCATGGACTACGACCCTCACGCGGTGCTCGAAGGCATGGCGCTCGCGGGCTTCGCGACCGGCGCGCCGCGCGGCTTCATCTACCTGCGCTACGAGTATCCGGAGGCATTCCGCATTTTGGAGCGCGCGATTGCCGAGGCTGAAGCGGCTGGCATGCTCGGCGCGAACATCCTCGAAAGCGGATTCAATTTCAAAATCCACTTGCGCCGTGGCGCGGGCGCTTACATCTGCGGCGAGGAAGGTTCCTTGCTCAACAGCCTCGAAGGCAAACATCCCTTCCCGCGCAACAAGCCGCCGTTCCCCGTGACGCACGGCTTCGAGAATCTCCCGACGGCGGTGAACAACGTCGAAACGCTCGCCTCCGTGCCGCCCATCGTGCGAAAGGGCGCGGCGTGGTATCGCGGGCTCGGACGCAACGGCCACGCCGGCACAAAACTCATCAGCCTCAGCGGCGACATCCAGCGGCCGGGCAATTACGAAGTGCCCATCGGCCTGCCGCTCAAGACGCTCCTGCACGAATGGGCCGGCGGTCCGCCACACGGACGCACGATTCAGGCGGTGACGATGGCGGGATTGAGCGGCGGCTTCCTTGCCGGCGACGCGCTCGATTGCACCCTCGACGAGCCGAGCATTCGGAGCAAAGGCTCCTTCCTCGGCGCGGGCGGCATCATCGTGTTCGACGACTGCCGCGACATGGTCGCCGCCGCGCACGACGCGATGGAATTCTTCGCGCACGAGAGCTGCGGCAAGTGTTTCCCCTGCCGCATCGGCACGCAGCGGTTGACCGAGCGCTTGAACGGCGAAGGCCCGCGCGACCTCGCCGCGTGGACGGAGGAAGTCCGCGACATCGGCGCGGTGATGCGCGCCACCAGCGCCTGCGGCCTCGGCATGGCCGCGCCGTTCGTGACCGACAGCCTGCTCAAGTTCTTCCCCGACCCGGTGAAACGTCGCCTCGGCTGGTGAACGCCTGCACGCCGAAATTCCCGCTTGTCAGCGAGGGGTTCACTGGTATCGTCGCGGCCCTTTGATATATGAAGGCTGACATCCATCCCAAATACGTGGACGCCGAGATTCGTTGCGCCTGCGGCAACGTGATCAAGACGCGCTCGACGCGCCCCAGCATCCTCATCGGCATTTGCAACGTGTGCCACCCGTTCTACACGGGCCAGCAGAAGTTCGTGGACACGGCGGGCCGCGTGGACAAGTTCCAGCAGCGTCAGGCCAAGACTCAGGCCATGCAGGCCGCGCAGGCTGAGGCCAACTCCAAGAAGAAGAAGAAGTAGCGACTTTGTGGACACCCGCCCGCCGGCCTTCGCAGGCTGACGGGCGGGTTTGCTTTTTGCACGGGCAACCACCGGTTGCCCACGCACCCAGCCGCAACAACCCCGAACTCCAAACCCCGGAACCCGGAACGTCCCCATTCAATGGACCTGCGCCCGCACATCGAGAAGCTCCGCAAGCGCTTCGGCGAGGTCGAAGCCTCGCTCAGCGCGCCGGACGCGTTTGCCAACGCGCAGCGCGCGCAGGAACTCTCGCGCGAATACTCGCGCCTCAAGGAAGTCGTGGCCGCCGCCGCCGCCCGAGAGACGACGCTCGCGCAACTCGCGGACAACCGCGCGTTGCTGGCCACCGAGCCGGCCGATTCCGAGATGGCCCAGCTCGCCAGGGAGGACATCGCGCGCCTCGAAGCGGACGAGAAGCGCCTCGCGCGCGAGGTCCTGCGCGGGTTGGTTCCGCCGGACCCGGCCGATTCGCGGAACACCATCATCGAAGTCCGCGCGGGCGCCGGTGGCCAGGAATCCGCCCTCTTCGCCGCGGACCTTTACCGCATGTTCTCGCGTTACGCCGACGCGCGAGGGTGGAAGGTCGAGACGATGGACGCCAGCCCGAGCGACCTCGGCGGCTACAAGGAAGTCATCTTCCTCATCAACGGACAGGACGTGTATCGCCGGCTCAAGTTCGAGTCCGGCGTGCATCGCGTGCAGCGCGTGCCCGCGACCGAGGCGTCGGGCCGCATCCACACGAGCACCTGCACCGTCGCCGTGCTGCCCGAGGCGCAGGAGGTGGACATCGAGCTCAAGCCCGAGGACCTCGACATCGGCGTGTGCCGCGCGAGCGGACACGGCGGGCAGGGCGTGAACACGACCGACTCCGCCGTGCGCATCGTGCACAAGCCCACGGGAATCGAGGTCCGTTGCCAGGACGAGCGCTCGCAGCAGAAGAACAAGACGAAGGCGCTCAAAGTCCTCCGCTCGCGGCTGCTCGACCGCAAGGTGGCCGAGGAAAAGGCCAAATACGACGCGCAACGCAGCCAGCAGGTCGGCACCGGCGAGCGCAACGAACGCATCCGCACCTACAACTTCCCGCAGAACCGCGTCACCGACCACCGCATCGAGTTGACGCTCTACAACCTTTCATCAGTCCTCGACGGCAACCTCGACCCCGTGATCGAGCTGTTGATCGCGAACGACGTCGAGGAGCGGTTGAAGTCGCTGAAACTCTGAACATCCAACGTCGAACTTTGAACTTCGAGCCCAACCCTGCGCCCGGTGCGCTGATTTTCGATTGCGACGGGACCCTCGCGGACACGATGCCGCTGCACTGGCGCGCGTGGCGCGCGGTCACGCAGCGCCACGGGCTGCACTTCACCGAGGAACGCTTCTACGCGCTGGGCGGCGTGCCGTCGCACGACATCTTCAAGCTGCTCTGCGAGGAACAGGGCCGCGTCGCGGACCATCACGCGCTCTCGCTCGAAAAGGAGCACGCCTTCCTGCCGCTGCTGCCCGACGCGACGCCCGTTGAAGCCGTCGTGGCCATCGCGCGCGAACATCACGGACGCGTGCCGATGGCGGTCGCCTCCGGCGGCAAGCTGCGCGTCGTCGAGCACATCCTCACGCACCTCGGCATCCGCCACTTCTTCGCCGCCATCGTGACGAGCGAGCACGTCACGCGGCAGAAGCCCGCGCCGGACATTTTCCTCGAAGCCGCGCGCCGTCTCGGCGTCGCACCGCGCGCGTGTCGCGCATTCGAGGACACCGACCTCGGGCTCGAGGCCATCCGCTCGGCTGGCATGGAAGCGGTGGACGTGCGCAGTCTGGTCGGCGTGAACGGCCGGTGAGGCGGGAGAAAATGGTCGGGGCGGTGAGATTTGAACTCACGACCTCTTGCACCCCAAGCAAGCGCGCTACCAAGCTACGCTACGCCCCGACGCCTCCGAGGGATCGAAAGCGCCGCGATGGTAGGTCGCGCCAACTCGAATTCAACCTGAAAACCCGCGCCACCACACGCGAAGTGGGCACGGTCACGTCAATGCGGCGCAGAGCCGTTCGAACAGTCCATCCACCATCTTCCGCGTTGCGTCGTCCATCCGAAAGCCGACCGGCCCGCGAACGATGGTGTTCTTGAAAATGCCTTGCCGGACAAGCAGGTGCTTCTCCACGGCGAGGAAGGCGTCGAGGCTGGTCTGCATCGCGATGATGGCGGCGAGCGGTTCGTGAATGCGCGCGGCCTTCGCGCTATCGCCCGCTTCGAGAGCGCGCCACAACGCCACGAGCGCGTGGATGAGGTCCGCGCCGGGCATCGTGCCCACCATGCCGTGCTTGTGCGACTCGACCAAGGCGATGCCACCGGTGCCCTCGAACACACGTGCGCGCCCGCCGGTCGCCCCGAGCAACTCGACGAGCCGCGGGATGATGGGCGCGGCCTCGGGCTTGAATTGCACGCGCCCGGCGCCGAACTCTTCCAGCAGTTGCGCTTGCATCGCGATGCTCATCGGACGACCCACGTAGCCGCTGGCGTCCTGCACAATGACCGGAATGCTCACTGAGCGCACGATGCGCCGGTAATAGCCCGCAAGTTCCTCCTCGCCGAGAACGACCGACACGGGCGGAATCGCCATCACGGCATCCGCGCCCGTTGCTTCCGCGTGCTGTGCGTATCGCTCCGCGACCCTTGCGGATTCCGCGCCGACGCTGATGATGACCGTGCCACGCGAGCGCGCAAACCGGCACGCAGCCTCCGCCAGCCGCTCGCGCTCGTCGCTCGCGAGCCGCAGCGTCTCGGACACCATCGCCATCACGATGCCATCGGCTCCGGCAGCGAAGAGCCATTCGATTTCGCGCTCGAGCGTGTCGAGGTCGAGCGTCTCGTCGTCGAGCCACGGTGTTTGAAAGACCGGCAGAACTCCGCGCAGCTCGCGGCGGGCGGAGTTCGAGGACGAGGGCGGATGTTGCAGCATGAGTCGCGGGTTGAATCCCACTTCACCGCGGGCGGTTCAAGGCTTTACTTCGACCGGAACCGGTTCAATGCTCGCTCACCAGAGCGCGCCACATCATGTCCACCGTCTTCACACGCCCGACAACGACGAACCCCTTCAAACAAGCACTCCGCGAGGGCAAGGTGCAGATTGGCCTTTGGGCGAACCTTTGCAGCAACGTCGCCACCGAGGTCACCGCGGGCGCGGGCTTCGACTGGCTGCTGCTCGACACCGAGCACGCGCCCAACGAACTGCCGATGATCTACAGCCAGCTCCAGGCGATGACCGGCGGCACGGCCGCACCGGTGCTGCGTCCCGCGTGGAACGACATGGTGCTGCTCAAGCGCTTCCTCGACATCGGTGTGCAGAATTTGCTCGTGCCCTACGTGCAGGACGCCGCCGAGGCGAAGGCCACCGTCGCCGCAACCCGTTACCCGCCGCAGGGCATCCGCGGCGTGGCCTCGATTCATCGCGCGAACAAGTTCGCGCGCGACAAGGGCTACTTCGCGCGCGCGAACGAGGACATGTGCGTGCTTGTGCAACTCGAAACCACGACCGCGCTGCAAAACCTCGAAGAGATCGCCGCCGTGCCCGGAGTGGACGGGCTCTTCATCGGGCCAAGCGACCTCGCGGCGTCGCTCGGCCATCTCGGCGACGTGGCGAATCCGCAGGTGCGCGCGACCATCGAGAGCGCCATCAAGCGCATCCGCGACGCGGGCAAGGCCGCGGGCATCCTCGCGCCCGTCGAGGCCGACGCGCGGCACTGGCTGAAAGCCGGCGCGACGTTCGTCGCCGTCGGCAGCGACTTGAACGTGCTCGCGCGCCACACGGAACAGCTCGCCGCGCGCTTCAAGGCGGCGCTGCACTCGCCGCAGGGTTGAGCGCGGATGAACGTGTCCGCCGAACTTCTCAGCCGCCAGTGCGCCGCGATCCTGCGCGCGTGGGGACTTCCCGAGGATCACGTTGAGGCCGTCACTCACGTGCTCGTCACGGCGAACCTGCGCGGCGTGGATTCGCACGGCGTCTCGATGCTCACGCTCTACGATGAGTTCCGCCGCAATGGAAAGCTCACGCTTCGCCCCGGGGTGCGCGTCGTGCGCGAGTCGCCGGTGACCGCGCTGCTCGACGGCGATGGCGGGCTCGGGCACCTGCCCGGCATGAAGGCCATGCGGCTTGCCATCGAGAAGTGCGCCGCGACCGGCGTCGGCGTGGTGGGCGTGCGCAACGCGAATCACTTCGGCGCGGCCGGCGTGTATGCGCTGCTCGCGCCCGAGCGCGGCTTCATCGGCGTGGCGATGACGGCCACGTGGCGTCCGGGCATCGTGCCGACGTTTGGCGCGGAGGCGATGCTCGGCACGAACCCGATTGCCTTCGCCGCGCCCGCGAAGCGCAACCCGCCATTCTGCCTCGACATGGCGACGAGCACCGTCGCATTGAACAAGATCAAGCTCGCCGCGCTGCACGGGAGGGGAATCCTCCCCGGCTGGGCGCTCGACGACCGCGGGCGGCCTGTGACCGACGCGCGCGAGGCGATGAAGCACGTGCTGCTCACGCCGCTCGGCGGCACCGCGGAACTCGGCAGCCACAAGGGTTACGGCCTCGCGACGATGGTGGAGATTCTCTGCTCGACCTTGAACGGCGCGAGCGCCGGCGCCATCCGCAACCGCCGCGACCCGGACGCCACGCGCCACAACGTCGGGCAGTTCTACCTCGCGCTCGACCCGAAGTGCTTCCGCGAGCCCGGCGAGTTCGAGCGCGACATGGACGACTTGATTGACGCGCTGCACGCTACCAAGCCCGCGGACCCGCGGCAACCCGTGCTCGTTGCCGGCGACCCGGAGCAGGCGTGCTTCGCGCAGCGTTCACGCGACGGCATCCCCCTGAGCAACGAGTTGAGTGCGATGCTGCGCACGCTTGCCGACGCGTGCGCCGCGGAGTGGGTGCTCGATTGAAGCACCAAGATAGAGAAGATGGACGACCAGCAAGGAACCGTCGCGGCCGGCCCTCCCACCTCGAAGTTCATCCTTGCCCGGATCCCTCCGGCCACTGGTCGCGCGGTTCCCAGCCGAGCAACTCCTTGGTCGGCGCGAGGTCAAAGCGCGGCAGGTCTACCGGCTTGCTCGTCGCGTAGAGGATGGCGAAGCGCTCCTTCATCGGCGCTGCCACCGCCGCGGCGAAGAAACGGCCTGCGTCGCCGGGACTCAAGTAAACGTCCTGCGCCCAGTCGGTGCCGGAAATCTCCGCGATGTGCGGGGCGTCGCGCGGCACCCAGCCGAGCCGCACAGCGATGACCTCCAACCCGTGCGTCTCGGAGTAGCCCTGCCCGATGGCCTCGGCGAAGACCTTCGTGGCCGCATACCAGTAGCGCGGCGTGACCGGCTCGCGCGGGCCGATGGGCGCGGTCTGCCGCTGGCGCTGCCACCAGTTCACCTGACCGCTGCTCGCCACCACCACGCGCCGCGCGCCGCCAAGCCGCGCGCCTTCGAGCACGTGATGCAGCCCGATGATGTTCGGCGGGAGCAGTTGCGTGAGGAAGTCCGCGTCGTCTGGAGTCGCCGCGAGGTGGATCACCGCGTTCGCTTCCGCAGCCGCCCGCTTCACGGCGTCGAAGTCCGTGATGTCAGCGACGATGAAGTCCGACGCGCCCGGTGTAGGCACACGGTCCAAGCCGCGCACCGCGTGTCCGCACGACGTGAGTTCAGCCACGACTGCGCGACCGATGCGTCCCGCCGAGCCGGTCACGAGCACACGCTGTTGTCCCTGCGCCATGCGCGGAGGATGCAACACGGCTCGGCGACGAAAAAGTTCCAATTGCCCCGCGCGCGGTGCTTCAATCGCGCCATGCCACTGGACACGCTGTTCGCCGCGCCGCCGGAAATCTGCCGCATCCGCACGAAGGCGGCGGGGCCGGCAGGCAGACTTTCGCTCGATGCCGACATGCTGCTCAACCGACCGAGCGGCGACCTCTTTGGCCTCACGCAAAACGTCGGCATGGGCTGGAACCCCGATGAGCTTCGCGGGAAACAGTTCCTCATCGTCAGCACACAGGGCGGCTTGCGCGCGCCGGACGGTCGGCCCATCGCGCTCGGCTTCCACACGGGGCATTGGGAAATCGGCCTGCTCGTTCACGCTGCGGCGGAGGAAATGCGCCGGCTCAACTCCGTGCCGTTCGCGGCGTATTGCTCGGACCCGTGCGACGGGCGCACGCAGGGCACGGTCGGTATGTTCGACTCGCTGCCGTATCGCAACGACGCAGCGCAAGTTTTCCGCCGCCTCATCCGTTCATTGCCGACGCGCGCGGGCGTGCTCGGTGTCGCGACGTGCGACAAGGGTTTGCCGGCGATGATGATGGCGCTCGCCGGGATGCGCGACCTGCCGTGCTTGCTCGTGCCCGGCGGCGTCACGCTCCCGCCGACGAACGGCGAGGACGCAGGCGCGGTGCAAACCATCGGCGCGCGCTTCGCCCACGGCATCATCACGCTCGAACAGGCCGCCGAACTCGGCTGTCGCGCGTGCGGTTCGCCCGGTGGCGGCTGTCAGTTTTTGGGAACCGCAGCTACGTCGCAGGTCGTCGGCGAAGCGCTCGGCCTCGCGCTGCCGCACTCCGCGCTCGCGCCGTCCGGCGAACTCGTCTGGACCGACCTCGCCGTGCAATCGGCGCGCGCACTGGTCGAGTTGGAGCGGCGCGGGCTCAAGTCGCGCGACGTGCTCACGGACGCGAGCATCCGCAACGCGATGGTCGTGCATGCGGCCTTCGGCGGCTCGACGAATCTGCTGCTGCACATTCCCGCCATCGCGCACGCGGCGAAGCTGCGCCGGCCGACGATCGAGGATTGGATCGCCGTGAACCGCAAAGTGCCGCGCCTCGTGAGCGTGCTGCCGAACGGCCCCGTTTATCATCCGACCGTGCGCGTGTTCCTCGCGGGCGGCGTGCCGGAGGTGATGCTTCACCTGCGCCGGCTCGGTTTGCTCGAACTCGGCGCACTGACCGCGAGCGGTTCCACGTTGGGCGAGGTGCTGGACGCGTGGGAGAAGTCGGAGCGCCGTGCGAAGTTCCGCGAAGTTCTCCGCGCGCAGGATGGTGTGGAGCCCGACGACGTCATCATGTCGCCCGAGCAGGCGAAGGCGCGCGGAATGACGAGCACAGTGGCTTTCCCGCGCGGCAACGTTGCTCCCGAAGGCGCGATCATCAAGGCCACGGCGATTGACGCGAGCGTGGTGGACGCCGACGGCGTGTATCGCAAGGAAGGGCCGGCGCGCGTCTTCACCAGCGAGCGCGCGGCCATCGCGGCGACCAAACGCGGCGACGTGAAGGCCGGCGACGTGCTCGTGCTCGCCGGTGTCGGGCCGATGGGCACGGGCATGGAGGAGACGTATCAGCTCACCGGCGCGCTGAAGTTCCTGCCGTTCGGCAAACACGTCGCGCTCGTCACGGACGCGCGGTTCAGCGGCGTGAGCACGGGCGCGTGCATCGGCCACGTCGGCCCCGAGGCGCTCGCGGGTGGTCCCATCGGCAAGCTCCGCGATGGCGACGTAATCCGCATCGTGGTGGATCGCAACACGCTCAATGCGAGCGTGGATTTCATCGGCGAAGGCGGGCGGCGCTTTTCCGCGGAGGATGGTGCGAAGATTCTCGCCTTTCGCGCGCCGCGCGCAGATCTCGCCCCGCATCCGCAACTGCCGGACGACACGCGCCTGTGGGCCGCGCTGCAAGCCGCGAGCGGCGGGACGTGGGGCGGGTGCGTGTTCGACGTGGAGAAGATCGTGGCGGCGCTTGGAACGGACGCTGCCGCCGGTTGATTTTCTTCGCCCGGCCCTTGCGTTCATCGGCGGTGCTCCACAGACTCGCGCGCCGATGTTGAACCTCGCCTCGCTCAATCCGCAGCAACGGCTCGCCGTGGAGACGCATCGCGGGCCGGTGCTCATCCTCGCGGGCGCGGGCACGGGCAAGACGCGGGTCATCACCTTCCGCATCGCGCACATGATCGAGCGCGGCATCACGCCGGAACACATCCTCGCCGTCACCTTCACGAACAAGGCCGCTCGAGAAATGCTCGAACGCGTCAACGAACTGGTCCCGCGCCGCCGCGCGAGCGACGACGAGAAACCGCCGCGGCCGACGATTTCCACCTTTCACTCGCTCTGCGTCCGCATCCTCCGGCAGCACATCGAGAAGCTCGGCTACAAGCGCAACTTCGTCATCTACGACGAGTCCGAACAGCTCAGCGCGGTGAAGAAAATCCTGAGCGGCATCCACGCGAAGGGCGAGAAGTTGGACGCGGGCGCGGTGCTCGCGATGCTCAGCAAGTTCAAGAACTGCGGCCGCGTGGGCCAGTCAGCCAGCCTGTCGGACGACGACCCCATCCGCGCGATGGCCGGGCACATCCGGCGGCGTTACGAGTCCGCCCTGCGCGCGTGCAACGCCGTGGACTTCGACGACCTCATCCTGCTCACGCTGCGGCTCTTCACCGAGCATCCGGACGCGCTCGCCGCGTGCCGCGCGCGCTTCCGCTTCGTGATGGTGGACGAGTATCAGGACACGAACGCCGCGCAGTTCCAGCTTGTCCACGCGCTCACGAAGGAGCACCGCAACCTGTGCGTGGTGGGCGATGACGACCAGTCCATCTACGGCTGGCGCGGCGCGGAAGTCGCCAACCTGCTCGACTTGGAGAAGCACTTCCCGGAGGTGAAGGTCGTGAAGCTCGAGCAGAATTACCGCTCGACGAACACCATCCTCCAGGCGGCCAACGCCGTGATCAAAAACAACCCGCGCCGCCGCGGGAAAAACCTCTGGTCGCAGAAGGGACAGGGAGCACCCATCGGCCTCCAAGCTTTTCAGAACGAGGAAGAGGAGGCGCGCACGGTCGTCGAGCAGATCGAGTTCAATCGCATCGGCCGACGCGTGCAGTGGAGCCAGCAGGCGATCCTCTTCCGCACGAACATCCAGTCGCGCCCGATCGAGACGGAGCTCCGCAAGGCGCGCGTGCGTTACCATCTCATCGGCGGTCAGAGTTTCTTTGACCGGCGCGAAGTGCGCGACTTCCTTGCCTACCTCAAGACGTTCATCAATCCGCACGATGACGTGAGCCTGCTGCGCATCGCCAACACGCCCGCGCGCGGCTTGAGCGACGCGACGATGGAGCGCCTGCTCGCGGCGAGCCAGGAGCGGCACTGCTCCGTGTTCGCTGCGATGCGCAACGCGGATGCGCAGGCGTCGCTTGCGGCGCGCACGCGTGAGGCGATTGAGAAGTTTGTGGAGTTCGTCGAACGGCGAAGGGCGCAGCTTGCCGGTGAAGGTAGGGCGGGCAGTCCCCTGCCAGCCGGCGCGCACGGAGTGACGCGCCCTACCTTGCAATCGTGGGCAAGCAGCTTTCTCGACGAGATTCTCTATTGGGAGGAACTCCGCCGCTCCGAAAAGGAACCCGAGGCCGCGGAGAACCGCATCCGCAACTTGCGCGACCTCATCGCCACGATGGATGGCGGCGGTGGGACAGGCGTCCCGCCCGTCGAGCTTTCCGCCCGCCTCGAACTTTTCCTGGAAGCCCTCACGCTCGACGCCGAGCGCGAGGAGGAAAAGGAGGCGGCCGGCGACGCCGTGACGCTCATCACGATGCACTCGTGCAAGGGGCTCGAGTATCCGCACGTGTTCATCGTCGGGCTCGAGGACGGCCTGTTGCCGCACACGCGGTCCAAAGTCGAGGGCACGCTCGACGAGGAGCGCCGGCTCTTCTACGTGGCGCTCACGCGCGCGAAGGAAGTGCTCGCCCTCAGCCACTGCGGCGCGCGCCGCAGATACGGCCAGCTCACGCCGTGTCACCCGTCGCCCTTCCTTAAGGAGCTTCCTGTGGAGTTGGTGGAAGATGCCGGCGCGAAAGCCCGGATGCCCGTCTCGGCCGAGTCGGCCAAGGCAATGTTCGCCGCGATGCACGCCGCCGTGGACGCGAGCCGCTGAATCCCCGGCAGGCAGGGGCGGGTGATTTGGCTGGCTTAGAAGCGGCGCTTCCCTATCGTCGCCGCGTGATTCCCGCGACCGCCAGCGCCGATGTCCCCACACGGGCGCGGAACATGGTCATCTTCTACGCCGTCACGCTGGCCATCATCACTTACGTGGACCGCGTGTGCATCTCCAAGTCGGCGGACCTGATCATGAAGGACCTCACGCTGACGAAGGAGCAGATGAGTTACGCATTCGCGGCGTTCGCGTGGTCGTATTCGCTCTTCGAAATCCCCGGCGGCTGGCTCGGCGACAAGATCGGGCCGCGGCTGGTGCTGATGCGCGTGGTGATCATGTGGTCGCTCTTCACGGCGCTCACCGGCTGGGCGTGGGGGCTGGTCTCGCTGGTGGTGTTTCGGTTCATGTTTGGCATGGGCGAGGCGGGCTGCTTCCCGAATCTCACGAAAGCCTTCACCACGTGGCTGCCGCCGGGTGAGCGCGTGCGCGCGCAGGGCATCATGTGGTTGAGCGCGCGCTGGGGCGGGGCGTTCACTCCGCTGCTCGTCGTGTGGGTGCTGCAATACGTCTCGTGGCGGAACACATTCGTCATCTTCGGCGTGCTCGGCATCGTGTGGGCGTGGTTTTTCTTCCGGTGGTATCGCGACGACCCTCGAAAGCATCCCGACGTGAATGCAGCGGAGCTCAAGATCATCGGCAGCGCCGCCGAGAACGCATCGGGCCACGGCAATGTGCCGTGGTGCAAGATGCTCTCCTCGCGCACGGTCTGGCTGCTGTGGCTGCAATACTTCTGCATGGCCTACAGTTGGTATTTCTACATCACGTGGATGCCGACCTTCGTGAATGAGCGCTTCCCAGACCTCGGCAAATGGGAGAGCGCGCTGCTGCTGGCCATCCCGCTGTTCTTCGGCGGCATCGGCTCGCTGTTCTGCGGCGTGGTGTCCGACCGGCTCGCGCCGGTGTTCGGCACGAAGCTGACGCGCCGTGCGATGGCGATGACCGGGCTCATCGGCGCGGCGGTGATGCTTGTGGTGGCGACGAAGTTCAGCAATCCGCTTTACGCGATGCTTGCAGTCGGCATGGCGAGCTTCGGCAACGACCTCTCGATGCCCGGCTCATGGGGCGCGTGCATGGATGTCGGCGGCAAGTATGCCGGCTCGCTCTCCGGCAGCATGAACATGATGGGGAACCTCGGCGGAGCGGTCGCGCCCATCGTCGTTGCCAAGGTGCTCGCGCTGCCCGGCGGCAATTGGGACTGGAACTTCTACATGTTCGCCGGCGTTTACGTGGTCGGCGCGTTGTGCTGGTTCTTCATTGATCCGGTGACACCCATGGATCAGGAGAAACCGAAGCAGGCTTGAACGCCGCTCCGCCGAAAGCGTCCTCACTTCCGCACCAGCAGCAGTTCCTCACCTTTCGCCGTCACCTTCAGGGTGTCACCGGGCGAAAACTCGCCTTCGAGCAGCTTCATCGCGAGCGGGTCGAGCAGCCTTTCTTGCAGCGTGCGCTTGATGGGCCGCGCGCCGAACTGCGGATCGTAACCCTCTTTCGCCAGCAAGTTCCGCGCGGGCTTGTCCACGTCGAGCGTGAGTTGCTGCTGCGCGAGGCGCTTGTCGAGGCGGGCAAGCTGGATGTCCACGATCGCCGCCAGCTCCGACTCGTCGAGGCTGTGGAAGAGAATCGTGTCGTCCACACGGTTGAGGAACTCGGGCCGGAAGTGCCGCTTCAACTCGGCCTTCACGCGGCGCTCCATCTCGGCGCGCGCGCCAACCAGCTGCCGCTTCTCCCCGAGGAACTCCTGGATGATCGGCGAGCCGATGTTGCTGGTCATGATGATGACGGTGTTCTTGAAGTCCACGGTGCGGCCCTGTCCGTCGGTGAGGCGGCCGTCGTCGAGCACCTGCAGCAGCACGTTGAACACGTCGTGGTGCGCCTTCTCGATCTCGTCGAAGAGCACGACGGAATACGGACGCCGGCGCACCGCCTCGCTGAGCTGTCCGCCCTCCTCGTAGCCCACGTAACCCGGAGGCGCGCCGACCAGCCGCGCGACGGTGTGTTTCTCCATGTATTCGCTCATGTCAATCCGCACCATCGCGTTCTCGTCATCGAACAGGAACTCCGCGAGCGCGCGGGCGAGCTCGGTTTTGCCGACGCCCGTCGGGCCGAGGAAGATGAACGAGCCGACGGGCCGGTTCGGGTCCTGCAATCCACTGCGCGCGCGGCGGACGGCGTTGCTGACCGCGACGACGGCCTCGCGCTGGCCGACGACGCGTTTCGCGAGGCGCTCCTCCATCTTCGCGAGCTTCTGCCGCTCGCCCTCGAGCATCTTGGTGACGGGGATGCCGGTCCACGCGGATACAACTTTCGCGATGTCCTCGTCGGTGACTTCCTGTCGGAGCAGGGGAGCGCGGGCCGCTGGCCCGCTTTTCGCGGCGTCTCGCCGCATTGAATCCTCGTTGGCTCGGCGGGACGCCTCGCCTGCGCGCGAGACGCGCGCGCTCCCCTCAACCGCTGCCAGCTTCTTCTCCAACTCCGGCAGCTTGCCATATTGCACCTCCGCGGCCTTCTGCAAGTCACCGCGGCGCTGCGCCTGTTCGAGTTCGGTCTTCGCAGCGTCAATCTGCGCCTGGATCACGCTCACGGCGTTGATGGCAGTCTTCTCGTTCTGCCATTGCGCCGTGAGCGCGCCCGACTGCTCCTTCAAGTTCGCCACCTCCGCGTCGAGCTTCTTCAACCGCGCGCGGCTCGCGTCGTCCTTCTCCTTCGCCAGCGACGTGCGCTCGATCTCGAGTTGCAAGATCTGGCGGTCGAGCCGGTCAATCTCTGTCGGCTTGGAGTCGAGCTCCATCTTGAGGCGCGAAGCCGATTCGTCCATCAAATCCACCGCCTTGTCGGGCAGGAAGCGGTCGGCGATGTAGCGGTGCGAGAGCGTCGCGGCGGCGACGAGCGCGGCGTCCTGGATGCGCACGCCGTGGTGGACTTCGTAGCGCTCCTTGAGTCCGCGCAGGATGGCGATGGTGTTCTCGACGGTCGGCTCGGCGACGAACACGGGCTGGAAACGCCGCTCGAGCGCGGGGTCCTTTTCGATGTGCTTGCGATACTCGTCGAGCGTGGTCGCGCCGATGCAGCGCAACTCGCCACGCGCCAGCGGCGGCTTGAGCATGTTGCCCGCGTCCACCGCGCCCTCGGCCCTGCCCGCGCCGACGATGGTGTGCAGCTCGTCAATGAACAGGATGATGCGCCCCTCGCTCGCGGAGACTTCCTTGAGGAATGCCTTGAGACGGTCCTCGAACTCGCCGCGGAACTTCGCGCCTGCGATCATCGCGCCGAGGTCCATCGCCACGAGTTGCTTGTTCTTGAGCGACTCGGGAACGTCGCCGCTGACGATGCGGCGCGCGATGCCCTCGACGATGGCGGTCTTGCCCACGCCCGGCTCGCCGATGAGCACGGGATTGTTCTTGGTGCGACGCGTGAGCACCTGCATCACGCGGCGGATTTCATCGTCGCGGCCGATGACAGGATCAATCTTGCCCGCGCCGGCGAGCGCGGTGAGGTCCTTGCCGTATTTCTCGAGCGACTGGAACTTGTCCTCCGGGTTCGCGTCAGTGACGCGCTGGTTGCCGCGCAAGTCCGCGAGCGCCTTGAGCAGCACGTCGCGCCTGAGGTTGTGCGAGGTGAAGAGTTTCTTGAGCGCCGCGCCGCCTTCCGAGAGCAAGCCGAGCAGCAGGTGCTCGGTGGAAACGTAGTCGTCCTTCAACTTGCCCGCCTCGGAAGTGGCGGCTTCGAGCGACTTGCCGAGCGCGCGGCCGACGAAGATGTCGGTGGCGGTCGTGCCGTGGACCTTTGGCCGCTGCGCGAGCGCGGTGTCGAGGTCGGATTGCAGCCTCGGCAGCGCCACACCGAGCTTCTTGAGCAGTTCGGGAACGAGGCTGCCGTCCTGCGCGAGAAGCGCAGCGAGCAGATGGTCGCCGTCGAGTTCCTGATGCGAGTAGTCGCGCGCGACGCCCTGCGCGGCTTGCAGGGCCTCCTGCGCCTTCGTGGTGAAACGATCCAGTTGCATGGCGACCAAACGCGCAATCGTGATGCCAGCGCCGTGAAGCAGGAATTGGCGGGAACCCGGCGGGAATTGTTGAGCCGGATGTGCCGCGTCCCGCGAATTTCGAGTCACACCGTGGCGGAATGGCGCGACGGCGGCACCGGCACCGGCGGCGCGCCCGCGCTGCAACGGCGCTTCTACCGGGTCGCGGTGCAGTGACCGGCGATGTCCGCGGGTCACTTCGATTCGAACACGAATTTCACCACGGGGGATTCGCCGGCGCGGACTTCGACCGTCTGTGCGAGTCGGCCGGCCTTTCGGTGAACCGCCTCCAAGACGTATTTCCCCGGCGGCGGCAGCGGGACGTGGAACACGCCGTTCGTGTCGGTGACGTCGAAGAACGGGTGATCGAACACGGACACGTATGCGAACATCCACGGGTGGAGGTCGCACTTGATGCGGAGGAATTCCTCGGGCTTCGCGAACGAGATGGTTTGCGTCCGCGAGTTTGGCAGGGAGTCGAATCGCCGCGGGATGTTGCCCGCCACCACGAAATCTGCAACCAGCGTGTGCAGGACTGGATCACGATTGCGGACCAAAATGTCCCCGTTGACGATGGTTGCCGACACGTAGGGCACGAATTTGCAGCCGCGCTGTTCGATCGCCGGCAACTTGCGCGAGATCGCCAGCGCGAGCAAGGCGGAGCGCGCCGACTCGCGTTGCGCGGGAGTGAGCGCCTCCAGTCGGGACGCCGCCTCCTTGATGCTCACCACGGTGTCCGCGAGGCCGCGTTCCGCGCTGACAACGAAGAACCGGGTCGTCGCGGGCTGGCCAACAGTGCGGCTGCAGAGCGGATCCAAGGGGATCGCCGCCTCCGGCGGCGCCGTTCCATCAAAGGTGACTCTGCCAGTGAGCACCGGCTTCTCGCCTGCAAGCACAAGCGGAATCTGGCCTGTCGCCACAGTTTAGCCTGGCGGCGCAGGTCGAGGAGAGGGCTCAAGCGGAGGTGTCTCGGCGGCGGCGGACACTGCGCCGGGAGGTTCCCGCAACTCGGGTGCATCGGGATGGCGCCGCTCCGAACGTGCGCTCTCCAGGGAACTCGGTTCAGCGAGGCGAACCGCAGGAACTCGCTTGCGCTTCGGGAAGCGGAATCCGTTCGTCTCGCGCTTCACCTGCACTTCGCTTGGCGACCAGAGGTTCCAGTCGTTTCGCTCGAGGAACCAGAACAGCAGCACCCCGAGGATGAACAGCGGCTTCGCGACCAGCACGCGGAGTCGTGTCACGGTAGGCAGCGCGTCGTCTTTCGGGTGCGGGCTCACGGGGGCAGTGTAGCAAAACCCGCCACGCTGTGCTGGTTGCGCCGGGCTACCGCCGGCGTCGCCACGCGCAGCGGTTCGTGACGACTCCGCGCGCGTTGAATTCCCGCTCGAAGTCCGTCACGACCGCAGCAAGCTCCGACGGAGTTTCGACGGGCTCGAAGGAAGTGTTCGAGCCGAACACCGCGAGCATCTGCGCGAAGTAGTCCGCGTCGTCGGTGCGCAGATGCACGACTCCGCCGGGCGCGAGCGCGAGCGCGGCACGCTCGCCAAAGTGCTCGTTGACGAGCCGTTTCTTGCGGTGCTTGCGCTTGGGCCACGGGTCGGGGAAGTAAATGTGCAGCGCGCTCAAGCTCGCGGGCGGCAGCAGATACTCCACGCAATACGCCGCCTCGATGCGCAGGATGCGGAGGTTCGCCAGCCCAGCCCGCTGCCCCTTCCTGTCCAGCTTGCGCAGCCGCCCGAGCAATCGCTCGACGCCGATGAAGTTGCGCTCCGGGTTCGCCGCAGCCCACTGAGCAAGGAACGAGCCGTCGCCGCTGCCGAGCTCGACCTCGAGCGGCTGCGCGCGCGGAAACATCGCGCCAAGGTCGAGCCGCTCGACGATGCTAGCGGGCTTGAAAAGGAGCGAGCGCGGAGTGACGGCGGCGGTTTGCACGCGGCGGGCGCGGCACGTCACGCGACGTCGAACCACTCCGGCTGAAAGGCGATGCGCTTGCCGGTGGTGACGGATTCGTTCGCCTTGAGCGCGAGAACGGTGGCCTCGAGGCCCTCCCTCCAGCCCGCGCCGGGCAGGAGTTTGAGGTCGGCAAGATACTTTCTGAGCGCGGGCAGGTCCTTCGGATTGAACGTGGAGTTGAAGTCCTCGACGGCGCCGCCGACTTCGTTGGAGTTCGAGAGGAAGCTCTCGAGCGCGAAGTTGATGGGCAGCTCGGCGAAGTTCGCCTCGGCCGCCGCGGTCTCGCCCTGCGCCGCGAGCTTGGTCGCGTCCATCACGAGCGCGATGCCGGTCTCCCGGTAGAACGTGTCCTTGCGCGCATAGACCTCCCAGCCGAGCAACGGCGCGTCGGTCTCCTTGAACATCCACGCCTTCTGCCCGCGAATCATCACCGCGGCATCGGTGCCGAAGATCATGTCGTAGTCGCTGTCGAAGGAGTTCGCGAGGGTGGCGCTGTAGTTGAATTGCGCGCCGCCGGGGAACTCGAACACGGCCTGCGCGGTGTCCGGCACGTCGCGCCCATCGGTCCAGTGCACGAGGCTGCCGAAGCCGGTGACCGCCGTGGGCCGCGCGCGAAGGAACCACGCCGTCGCGTCAATCTGGTGGATTCCCAGTTCGCCCACGAGGCCGGGCGAGGTCGCCTTGCTGAGCCGCCAGTTGATGGCCTTCTCGCGATCGGGATTGCCGGAAGGAAAACGCCAGCTCGTCTTCTTGTGCCACTGCGCGCGCGCCGTGGCGAACCTGCCGCAGGCGCCCGAGCGCACGAACTGCAGCAGGAACAGCCGTTGCGGGTCCGAGCGCGTCTGCAAGCCGGACTGGAACAGCACACGCGGGTTGGCCTTCGCCGCGGCGGCGATGGCGCGGGCGTCCTCGACTGTGTGCGCGAGCGGCGCTTCGCAATACACGTGCTTCCCCGCGGCGAGCGCGTCGAGCACGATTTGTTTGTGGAGATGCGAGGGCGTCGCGACGATGACTGCCTGCACGGACTTGTCGGCGAGGATTTGCTTGTAGTCCTCGACCTGCTTCGCATTCGGCGCGTTGGGCGCGGAGCGTCGGAGCATGGCGGGATAATTGTCGCAGATGGCGACGACCTTGGCCTCGGTGCGGCGGTTGAGCGCGGCAAGCAGTTCGCGGCCCCAGTTGCCAAGGCCGATGAGGGCGACGTTTATCGAGAAGTTCGGCTTCTTCGAATCAATCGTGTCCTTCTTGGCGTCCTGCGCGCGAAGCTCGACCGCGCCGAGCATCGAGAGCAGCGAGGCGACCGAGCCGCCGCGGAGAAAGTCGCGCCTGGTCACGTCCGGCGCGGGGTCCACGTGCTTGTTCATGGCGGGCGATTCTTGCCCCCGGCCGCGCGGGATGGCGAATGATTTTTTCCCGAAACGACGGAGGCCCGGAGCCGCCAAGCTCCGGGCCTCGCGTTTCACCCAACCTGCCAGTCCTGCGGCGAGGAGAATCGCCGCCATCCAAAGTCTTCACGCCCTCGCGCGCCCAGCGCGCTGCGCCGTCACTCCCGGCAGCTCGCCCACCCTGCCGGTCCACTTGGGCCGGCCGCCGCGGGAGTGGCGGCGCAACGCCGCGCGTCCGGGCGAGAAAGCGTGGGCGTCGGCCAGGCTCCGGATTGGGGCGGGACCGGCGCAAAAGGGACGATCGCCACGCCGGGCGCGGCGAGGACAGGCACTGCCGCCGCGTCAACGCGGGTGAGCGCGACTCGCGTCGAGCAGAGCACCGAAAGAGTGACCCGGTCACGGTGCGTTGTGGGGGGCGGAGTGGTCGGCGTTCCGGAGCGCGACCGGTGACCGGGTCGGGGGAGGGCGCCATCCTCGCGGATGGAAGGGGTCGTGCCGTTGCGCCGCCAGGATGGGCGTCGGCAATGTGGAGCAACGAGTTCATCGCGGGTTCGCGCGAGGTTCAACGCGCGCCGGCCTTGTGGAGGAACAGTTGCGGACGATGCGCCTCGGCGTGCGGCGCGAGCGGCAGGCGCACGGGAATGCGCATGGCCGAGGCGAGCACGGCGTGGCTCGGGAAGTCCACGGGCACTTGGGTCCATGCGGCGCGTGGCAAGGCAGTGCGCGCGGCGCGGGCGGCTGCTGGTTTGGCGGGTTTCATGGCGTGTTTTTGTTGGGTTTGAACCGATGGGGCGACTACTGCGTGAGCGGAAGCGTGAGCGTCTGGCCGGCCGACAACGTGACGAACGCGGTGTTCTGGCCGCCATAGACCTCGTTGCGGCGGCCGGTCGTGGCGACAACCTTGAGGCCGGTGACGGGAATGGTTGCGGCCTTGGTGACTGTGAGCGTGATGGGGGCGCATCTCAGTTTCTTGCAGCACAGTGGGAAGGGCGGACGAACTGACAGAAAAAAGCGGGCAATAAGAAGGACTGGCAAACGGCGCAGCACGGACGGCAGGTGAAAGAAGGAAGGCGCATCCACTCCTTTGGCCGCGCATTCGTTTGTCCCCATTCGTTAGCCAGCCTCATGAGTCCTGACATGGGCTCGGACCCCCGGTTCTTTCTGCCTCCTTCTTTCTGTCAGTTTCCGACGCCTGAGTCGCTTGCAAGAAAGTGAGATGCGCCCGCGTGATGGACTGGCCGGGCACGATGCTGGCCTTCACGCCGGAATCGTTGTAGGCCATGCGCGCGGCCATCCTGCCGCCGAGTGAGTCCATCGTCGGGCTGAGGACGGGCAGCTTGAAGATGGACTGATACTTGGCAAACGTGAGGTCGAGCAGGTCGCCAAGCAGCGTGCGCGTCCCGTCGTAGGCGCGCAGGTTTGGCTGGTGGAACATCCACGGGTCCATGTCGCCCTTGAGCATGAAGTTCAGGAGCAGCTCGCTCTGGTCGTCGAGGATTTCCTGATACGTGAGGTCGCGCCCCCACCAGCCAATGTAGATGGAGTTGTATTCTCCCGCCCACTGGGCCGGCGTCGAGACGTTGTAGAAGAGGTTGTTCGGGTGGCGCGGGATCATGAGGATGCCCGGCACGTGCTTGTTGTAAATGCCCGCGTTGGGCGAGGGGTTGTTGTAGCCGACGCGCGACGTGTCGCTGACAACGAAGCGCACGCCGGTGTCGTAGGCGGCCTTCATGGCGTTGACGTTCTCGAGGCCGGAAACACCGGGCGTGACGAGATTGCGGCGGCTGAAGAGAGTCAGGCCGAGGCCCGTGGCGACGGAGTTGTTCTTGGAAATCTGGTCCTTGGCGAACCCATAGGCCACTGCATCCAGGTTCTCGTGCTCGTAGGTGTGGTTGATCCACTTGAACTTCGACTGGTTGGCCTTGGCCACCGGCGTGAGCGTGTCGTTCTCGCAAACGCCAGTCGTGCCGTAGCCGTTGTATGGCATGTCGTATCTGAAATTCCGGAACAGTGCGTTGGCCTGAACCTTCGCCTGCCAGTTGATGACCGCCTGCAAGTCCGCGCCGGTCATGCGGAAGATGCCGCCCGTCCAGATGTCGTCGTCTATGAACAGGTCGTCCACCTGCGCGCTCACGTAGATGCGGCGCTCGCCGAGGAACAGGCCCTTGCTGACCCAGTTGATGAGTCCGTAGTTGAGGATCTGGTTGTGGCGCAGCCACTCGTTGCTGTCGAAGGTGAGCGTGAGCACCTGGCGGCCATCAGGGTAGGTCTTCACCGCGGCGAGCGCGTGGCCCTGCGCGTCGTTGAGCAGTGCGACCGTGTTGGTGTCCACCGGCGTGGCGAGGAACGCCAGATACGTCCACGCCGACTTGATCAGGAGCGGGTTGGCGGTGTTGACGTAGGAGAAGGCCGCGCTGCCCGCGGCAGAGTAGTTCACCGTGAGGGGCGTCACCGAGGTGTCAATGGCCGTGACATCGCCGAACCCGAGGTCCGGCGATGGAAAGGAATACCAGTTGAGTTGGCGGATGCCGAAGTCCGCCTGCCACTGCCAGAGCGTCTGCCACTCGACGGCGTTGAGGGCGCTGACCCAGCTCACGCCGTCCGGGCTGTAGCCGAGGCTGCCCGTCGTGAGGATGACGCCCGAGTAAAAGCTGCGCGTGCCGTTGAAGAGCTTGCCGGCAGTCAGACCGCCGGGCGTCTGCGCCGCCGCATACTCCGTGTAAGGCGTGCCGAGGAAGTCGGGCGCCTTGCGGATGCCCGGCAGCGTGTTGTCGTTGCCGTCGGCGCACAGCACGAGCACCCGCAGGTCAATCGTCGGGTTGGCGATAGCCGCGCGCGCCTCGGGGCGGGCGATGGCTGCGAGCAGCAGCGCCCCCGAAAGCGCGAGCGTGGACTTGATCGACTGCGCGCGCGATTGGCGTCGCATCGAGGACGGGCTGGGATTCAGTTGGGTGTTCATGCGGAGCGTCTCCTTCGTTCCGTTGTGGTTTGGGTTGGCTGCACTTTTCACGGGGCCACAATGCGGGAGCCCGCTCCTTGCAACAATCGGACGCAAAGACTGAACCTCGGCTCAGACCGGCACCGCAAACGACATCGGGGCCGCCCCTAGGGGCGCTGGAGGGGAAGGGAATCCGGCAAACGGGAACGCGGGGAAAAACCTTGGAAACTTGCGGAATTCCAGCGACCTGCGGCCCTGATGATCAGGCCGTCGCGCGCCGCCCGTCCCCTGCGAAATCCTCGGGCTTCGGCATCGGCGTGTTCGTCTGCACCCACTCCGTGGCTTGGTGCAAAAGCGCCGAGGCGTCGGCCAACCCGAGCTTGTGCTTGATGTTCTCGCGGTAGGTTTCGATGGTCTTGAAGCTCAAGTGCAGCATCGTCCGCGATGCGCGGGCTCACATACAGTTCGCCCCCGAGAATCGCGCGGATGGCCGACAGCACCTCCGCCGGTTCGCGCTGCTTCATGATGTAGCCCTGCGCGCCGGCCCGCAACGCGCGCTCGGCATAAAGCGCCTTCCTCATGCTGCGAAGGCACGAGAATGCGCAGCGACTCGTGCTGGGCGCGCAGCGTCTTGATGAGCTCCAACCCATCGCCATCGCCCATGAACAGGTCCAGCACCACCAGGTCTGGCTTGAGCGCCGCAGACCTGCTTCTGCGTATTGGACACGTTGTCCGCGTCGCCCCCGCAGACCAAGTCCGGCTGCTTGCCAATCATCGTCGAAAGCCCCACCCGCAGAAATGGATGATCGTCAGCCACGAGCACCTTCGTTTTCTCCGGTGGTTTGGCCGAATGGATCCGCAGGACGCGCCGAGCCTAGCCCCACCCGGCCCTCCCTCGCAAGCCCGTTGGCGGGCACCCGTGCCTCCCGGGGTTCCCGTCGCCACGCTTGCTTCCCTGCGAAACTGCGCTCAATAATCCGCCCCGCTCCGCGTCCAAGTGTCCCTGTGTTGAATCCGACCCATCCATGAAATTGCATTCGTTGTTCCTCGCCTCCGCGATTTTCGCTGTGTTCCCCCGCTCCGAGGCCGCGCCCGCGTTCGAACTCAAGTCCGGCGACCGCATCGCGCTAATCGGCAACGGCACCGCCGACCGCATGCAGCATCACGGCTGGCTCGAGACCCTCGTCACCGCAAAATTCCCGCGCCACGACCTCGTCTTCCGCAACCTCGCCGCCGCCGGCGACGAAGTCGGCGGATTCCTCGACGCCGTGCCGCGCGATGACAAGTCCTCGACGCCCGCCTCCAAGGTCGCCGCCGAGGCCGCCGCGGCGAAGACCGCCCGCGGAAACAAGGTGCTCCGCAATCGCTCGGACAACTTCGGCTCCAACGACGACTGGCTGAAACTGGTGAAAGCCGACGTCGTGTGGGCATTCTTCGGTTTCAACGAGTCCTTCGCGGGCGACGCCGGACTCGACGCGTTCAAGGCCACGCTCGGCACCTTCACCCAGGAAACCAAGGCGAAGAACTACAGCGGCAAGGCCAATGCGCGCCTCGTGCTCTTCGGTCCGCTCGCCCTGGAAAAGCTCGCCGACCCGAACCTGCCCGACCCCACTGCGCAAAACGCGCTCCTCAAGAAATACTCCGCTGCCATGGCCGAGGTCGCGAAGGCCAACGACGTGCCCTTCGTGGACCTGTTCGCCCTTTCGCAGGACGCCTACGCGCGGGCTGCGCGCGCGAAGCAATCGCTCACCTTCAACACAGCGCACCTCACCGAGGCCGGCGACAAGGCGCTCGCGCCCGACATTTTCCGCGCGCTCTTCGGCCAGACTGCACCCGGCGGCAAGCTCGACAAACTCCGCGACGCCATCCTCGACAAAAACGCCGAGTGGCACGCCCGTTATCGCACCGTGGACGGCTACAACGTCTATGGCGGCCGCTCCGGGCTCGCGTTCACGCCTGGCAAGATGCCCTTCAAGCAGAACGACCGGAACCCGGAGCCTCCTTACATCTCGAACTACCAGACGATGCAGGACGAGATGAAGCAGCGCGACGCGAAGGCGGAGAATCGCGACAAGCGCATTTGGGCCATCGCCAAGGGCGGCGACCTCAAGGTGGACGACTCGAACCTCCCGCCCGTGCGCCTGCTGCCCGCGTCAAACAAGTCCGACGTGAAGCCCTTCCTCAGCGGCGAGGACACCATCAAGCACATCACCGTGGCGAAGGGCCTCAAGATCACGCTGGTGGCGGACGAAGTTCGGTTCCCCGACCTCGTAAGCCCGGTGCAGATGGCCTTCGACACCAAGGGCCGCCTGTGGGTCGCCGCGTGGCCGAGCTATCCCGAACTGCGCCCGACCGACCGCGTGAAAGACAAGCTGCTCGTCTTCGAACTCGGCGCGGACGGCAAGGCAACAAAGGTCAGCACCTTCCTCGACGGCATGAACTGCCCAACCGGGTTCCAGTTCCACAAGGATGGTGTGCTCGCGATGCAGGCGCCGGACCTGTGGTTCGTGCGAGACACCAACGGCGACGGCAAAGCCGACTGGAAGGAGCGCGTCGTGATGGGCATGGATTCCGCCGACTCGCACCACACCGCCAACTCGATGTGCTACGGCCCCGGCGGCGACACGTTCCTGAGCGATGGCGTGTTCCACCGCACGCAAGTCGAGACCGTCGCCGGTCCCGTGCGCAACATTGACGGCGCGATTTTCCGCTACGAACCGCTCACCCACAAATTCGAGCGCTACGTCGCCTATGGCTTCGCCAACCCGCACGGCCGCGTGTTCGACTATTGGGGCAACGACTTCATCACCGACGCGACCGGCAACGCGAACTACTTCGGCCCGGCGTTCAGCGGCTTCCTCGACTTCCCCGCCAAGCACGGCAACCTGAAGAAATTCTGGAACAACCCCTCGCGCCCGTGCCCCGGCACAGCGATTCTCTCGAGCCGCCACTTCCCCGAGGAGTTCCAGGGAAATTTCCTCAACATCAATGTCATCGGCTTCCAGGGCATCTACCGCGCGAAGTTCAGTGAGGACGGCGCGGGCATCAAGGGCGAGTCCGTCGAGAACCTCTTGCAGGGCGACAACAGCGTCATTCCCAACTTCCGTCCGATATGCGCCGCGGTCGCGCCCGACGGCTCGCTCTACTTCTGCGACTGGGCCAAGGAACTCATCGGCCACATGCAGCACCACATCCGCGACCCGCACCGCGACAAATCACACGGCCGCATCTATCGCATCACCGCCGAGGGCCGGCCGCTGCTGCCCGTCGTGAAGATTGATGGCCAACCCATTGAGAAACTGCTCGAAGCGCTCAAGACTCCCGAGGACGACGTCCGCACTCGAGCGAAGATTGAGTTGAGCAAGCACGACTCCGCGAAGGTCATCGCTGCCGTCCGCAAGTGGTCCGACGCGCTCGACAAGTCCGACAAGGAATACGAACACCACATGATGGAGGCGCTGTGGGTCCACCAGTGGCACAACGTCGTGAACGAGCCGTTGCTCAAGCGCATGCTCCGCTCGACCGACCACCGCGCCCGCGCCGCCGCCACCCGCGTGCTCTGTTACTGGCGTGACCGCGTGACCGACCCGCTCGCCCTCCTGGCTGCGCAGACTGGCGACGCGCATCCACGCGTCCGGCTCGAGGCCATTCGCGCGTGCAGTTTCTTCCGCACCAGCAAGGCCGCCGAGGTCGCGCTCGGCGCGCTCGAAAAGGAGGCCGACCCGAACAAGCCCGACTACTACATCAAATACGTGCTCGACGAGACGATGAAGCAGTTGGACAAGTTCAAATAGCTCCGCCTCCCGGCAAATCTCACGGCCTTTCGCCCAAGTCGCGCGTCGCCAGCAATGCGAGCGTCGCCCAGCCCGTCGTGGAGATTCGTTGCGCGTAACTTTCCCCGCCCGTCGGCCGCGTTGTCGCCGGCCAGCCTCCGTCGCTGTCCTGCATCGCGACCAATCTCGCCCGGCCCCGTCGCACCAATTCCTTCACTCCGGGAACTTCGCGGCACTTCACGAGCGCAATCAAAGCAATCGCCGTGTCGAACGCCTCGCTCGGCGTGTCCGGATACGGCCCCCACCCGCCGTCGCTTGTCTGCGCGCGCCGGAGGAAACTGACGGACCGCTCGCGCACCGCGACCGCGCCTTCATCGGTCCCATCGCCCGACGCCAGCAGCAGCGCAGCCGCATCGGGAACCGAGTGCGCCACCGCGCTTCGAAGCCACTGTTCGCCGCGGGCAATGGCGGGAAGCAGTTGCGCGTCGCCTGCGGGCTTCAGCGACCGCAGCGCCATGAATGTCGCCAGCGCGTTGCCGTAGGTCGCAGGCGAACCCACCGTGCCCGGCGGGCTCACCGGCCACGAACCGTCCGCGTGCTGGTCCGCTGTTACGCGGCGCGCGGCCTCGCGCAATGGCTCGATCTTGCGCACGTGACCAGTTTCGAACGCCGCCACCAGCGCCGCCGCGAACTGGATGTTCGCCACCCGCTTGTCGCTGAACGCCGGGTCGCCCTTGTTGTCGTCCCAACGCGCGGGCGCCGCGGCCCATCGCGTCGTCGTCGCCAGCGCTTCGCGCGGCACGCGAAAACCCAGTCGGTCCGCCTCGTAAAGCGCTCGCGCCGCATCGCCGTTGTTGTGGCACGAGAAGCAGCGGTTCTCCCGCGGCCACGCCGGCACTTCGAGAGAAAGATAACGGACCGCGCGCGCCTCGGGCGTGATGACGCGGTCGCTTCCCGTGATGCAGCCGCTCGCGAGCAACGCAACCACGGGCATCGCGCAGGTCGCGATGGTTCGAAGCGCGGTGTTCACCGCACCGTCGTTCGCTTCACGACCCCGGTTCGTCAAGCTTGAATCCAGCCGCCGACGGTGAACAATGCGCCGCGCGGCCCAACACGCCCATCGTGCTCGTCGAGGACCGGCGCTTCACCAACGAATGGATCACGCCCAACAAGAAAAAGTTCCACGACGACAACCACGCCGCGCTGCGCAAGGCCTTCGAGCAGCTCAAGAAGGACGGCGTCGCGAAACTGCACTACATCGAGGGCGACGCGCTCTACGGCACCGACACCGAAGGCGCGACCGACGCCTCGCACGCGAACGACCTCGGCTTCATGCGCCAGGCCGATGTGATGGAGCCCGTGCTGCGCGCGGCGTTGAAACCGTAGCTTACGGTTCGACGAATCCTCCGGCTTAGGAATCCACTCGTGGAGTAGACCGGCTGTTGGACCGGATGATCGAGGCGGCGACGGGGAGATGACCGATGACCAATGACGCAATGACCAATGGACTGAGTAAGCGGAAGCCGATTCGCTGGGGTAGATGGCTGTTCCTCGCGTTCAGCGTCTTTGTGCTCGCCTACTTGTTTCTGCCGCTACTCCTGATGCGGCTGGGTTACAAACCGCTTGTTTTCAACGAGTCGTTCTACGGCCATCGCTACTGCATGAAACAAGTCGGACTCGCACTCAGTGTATATGCGAACGACAACAAGGGCGTCTTTCCCGCTCATCCTGGCGGTTACGGTGATGCCTTGCTCTTGCTCTACTCGGCCACGAACTACAACTACAACTACATCGGCGTCATCCCGTTGCTGACGGGACCTTGCTATGACTGGAAGGTGTTCGAGGATGCCGCGCGAACAAATGGGCATGTGCCTGAATCGGAGTGTGGCCGGGTGTATGTGCAGGGTTTGACCGAAGCCGCGAATCCCAGCATCGCCCTTATCTGGGATAAGCAACCCACTTACGGTGGCGATCATGAACACGGCTGGGCAAAGCTCACGGCGCCACTTCTACGTGAAGTTTCGCTGCTTGATGGCTCTATGCAGCGCATCCTCGAAAGGGACTGGCCGGAGTTCTCCAAGAAACAAATCGAGTTGCTGGTCGAGACGGGCATTCCTCGCGAGCGCGCCGCGACGCTCTACGCCGAGAAACCAAAGTTCGCTCCATGACCATTGACGTCCACTCGCATTTCTGGCGCTTCCCGGAGGATTTCTCCGCGGACTTCATCCGGCAGGCGCAGCGGGCGCGGGGCGGGCAGGCGGTGGACTTGCGCGTGCGACTCGAGGACTACGCGGCCAGCGCGCCGGCGGACACGCGCACCATCGTCTTCGGCGGCAAGGCGCGCCTGAGCGGCCTGTGGGTGGACGACCGGCTCGTGGCGGACTACGTCGCGGCGCATCCGGACCGGCTCATCGGGTTCCTCTCCGTGGACCCGACGCAGGACGGCTGGGAGCGGGAACTGCGCGCGGGCCACGAGGAACTCGGCCTGCGCGGCATCAAGCTCCTGCCCATGTATGCCGGCTTCAGCATGGACGACCCGCGCCTCGACCCGCTTTGGCGCTACGCAGAACAGCGCGCGCTGCCGGTGCTGCTGCACACGGGCACGACCTTCGTGGCGCAGGCGCCGCTGGCCTTCACGCTGCCGCGCCTCATCGAGCCGGTCGCGCTGAAATACCCCGGCGTCAAAATCATCCTCGCGCACCTCGGCCATCCCTACGAAGCCGAGTGCATCGTGACCATCCGCAAGCACGACAACGTCTTCGCCGACGTGAGCGCGCTGCACTACCGTCCGTGGCAGCTCTACAACTCGCTGATGCTCGCGCAGGAATACGGCGTCTGGCACAAGCTCCTCTTCGGCACCGACTATCCGTTCACGTCGGTCAACGCCAGCATCGCCGGCCTTCGCGCGCTCAACGAAATGCTCGAAGGCACGAAGCTGCCGCGTCTCGACGTGAATCAAATCGAGACGATGATTCACCGCGACAGTTTGAAACTGCTTGGGCTGGAGAAGTGACGTGACGCGCGAGTCGCGCGCGACGGATTCCGCAGTCAATCCCCGAAGCTACTTGAGGACCGGCGTCGCCGTGGCGACCAGCTCGAGCGGCGTCGAGGGCAGCAGGCCGAGCCACAACATCCCGGCCACGCACGCCACGAGCAAACAGCGGGTCGGCAGGGAAAGTTCCAGCGGCGGGGGGTTGGTGGCCGCGTCCTTCGACCACCAGATGGCGCGCACCACGCCGAGGCAGTAGTAGAGCGAGACGACCACGCCGACGAGCGCGACCCACAGAAGGAGTTTGTGCGGCAGGATGAATCCATACTTCACGCCCTCCTCGACGACTGCCTTGAAGATCAAAAACTTCCCGAAAAACCCGGCCAGCGGCGGGACCCCCGCCAGTGAGACCACCGCGAGCGTGAGCGTGACCGCGAGCCACGGCGAACGCTGGTGCAGCCCCGCGAGCGCGGCGATGTCGTCCGAGCCCGTCTCACGCGAGACGACGCAAACCACCGCGAACGCCGTCACGACCGCGAACAACCACGCGCCGAGGTAATACGCGACCGCGCCGAACGCGTCCGTGGTCAGCATCGAGAACCCCAGCAGCACGAAGCCCGCGCTCGCGATGCTCGTGTAGCCGAGCAGCCGCTTGAGATTGCGCTGTGGAATCGCGCACAAGCTGCCGTAGAGGATGGTCAGGCCCGCCGCCGCCATCAGCGGCCGTTCCAGGTCCCCGTGCACCTCGGGCAACGCGCCCCAGATGAGCCGCCCAAGCAGCGCGACGCCCGCGGCCTTCGAGCCCACCGCGAGGAAAGCCGTCACCGGGGCGGGCGCGCCTTGATACACATCCGGCGCCCAGAACTGAAACGGAACGGCCGCGAGCTTGAAGGTCAGCCCCGCCAGCACCATCAGCACGCCGCATTGAAACAACCCGGAGTGCGCGAGGCCGTGCGACGACTTGAGCTTCGCGTCGAGCGCCTCGAACGACATCGTGCCCGCCGCGCCGTAAACCAGCGCGATGCCATACACCAGCACGCCCGACGACAGCGCGCCGAGGATGAGATACTTCGCGCCGGCCTCGAGCGATTGCGTCCGCTCGCGCTGGAAACTCACCAGCACGTAGAACGTCACCGTGATGAGCTCGAGCGAGACGAACATCATCATGAAGTCGTTCGCGGACGACGCGAACATCATCCCCGTCAGCGCGAACAGGATGAGCGAGAAAAACTCCGGCACGCCCGAGATGAACCGGTCCGCGAACTCCGCCGCCATCACCAGCACGAGGATGGCCGCGACCAGGAAGAACCTCTTGAAGAACATCGCCGTGCCGTCGAGCACATACGCGCCGTGAAACGCCGTGGCGACCTTGCCGTCCCACACGGCGTCCGTGAAGCTCATGAACAGCAGCAACCCGAGCACGCCCGCCGCCGCGCGGCCCAGCCAGCGCCGATCCTCCTTCGGCAGCCACAAGTCGAGCAGCAACACGCCAATGGCCAGCGCGCCGACCGCGATTTCCAAGGTCATCAACGTCGTGTTCATCCTGGGCAAACTGAAAGTGTCCCGCTACTTCGCGGGCGCTTGTGGCACCGCGGCCGCCGATTTCTTCGGCGCTTTGTTTGCAGGCGCGAACTCCGGCCCGTTCGCCATCTTCACGATGGGCGCCGCACTGGTCTTGATGTTGTCCACCAGCAACCTCGGCCACACGCCGATGGCCATCAGACCGCCGAGCAGCAGCACGAACGGCACGCGTCGCCACGCGCCGGCGTCCTGCATTGTGGCTGGAGCCGCGGAGAGCGGACCGTGGAAAATGTTCCGCACAGAGCGCAGCATGTAAACCGCGCCGACCACGAGCGTGCCCCACGCAGCGAAGGCCACCACGAGCTCGAACGACCGCCACGCGCCGAAGAGCACCATCACCTCGCCGGCAAAGTTCCCGAACCCCGGCAGCCCGCAACCCGCGAGCGCTGCCATGAGAAACGCCGCACCGACGAACGGCATCGGTTGCACGAGGCCGCCGAGCTTGTCCATGTCGAGCGTGCCCGCCTGCTGGCGAACGTAGCCCGCGAGGCCGAACGCAAGCGCCGCGAGCAACCCGTGCGCGACCATCACGACGACCGCGCCGGTGATGCCCGCGAGGTTCAGGCTCGCGATTCCGAGGAACACAAAGCCCATGTGCGCGACGCTTGAGTTGCCGAGCAGCAGGTTCAAGTCGCGCTGCCGCGCCGCGACCAGACCGCAGTGGAGGATGTTGCCGAGGCACAGCCACGCGAGCACGTGCAACCACGGCTGCGAGCCTTCGGGCATGAGCGGCAGCGCCACGCGGATAAGCCCGTAGAGTCCGAACTTCTTAAGCACGCCCGCGTGCAGCATCGCGGTCGCCGTCGGCGCAGCGCCGTAGCCGAGCGGCGCCCACGTGTGCAACGGCCAGAGCGAGACGAGGATGCCAAACCCGAACAACAGCAGCGGGAACACGTAGCCCTGCGCCGCCGGGGTGAACATGCGCGGGTTGGCCTGCGCGTGCTTCGTGAGCGCCACGATGTCGAACGTCCTCGCGCCCGACTCGAAGTAGAGCGCGATGAGCCCCGCCAGCGCGATGAGCGCGCCGAGGCTCAGGTAGAGCGTCATCTTAAACGTCGCGTAGTTCTTCTCCTCACCGCGCCCCCACACGCCGATCATGATGAACGTCGGCACCAGCGCGAGTTCATGGAAGAAGTAGAGGAAGACCAGGTCCAGCGACGCGAACGCGCCGAGGATGCCGCCCGTCATGAGCAGCAGCAGGAAGTAGAAGTCCTTGTCGCGCGACTTGATCTCGTGCGAGCAGCACGCCGCGGCAAACGCGACCATCGCGCCCATCACGATGAGCCCGAGATTCAGCCCATCCACGCCCACGTGGTAGTTGATGCCGAGCGCCGGCACCCACGGCTTCTGATAGTCAAACTTGAAGCCGTCCACGGCGGGCGCGGCGTCGAACTTCGCGAAGAGCGCGAACGCGAGCGCGAGCGAGACGAGCGTCGCCCCGAGCGCCACCAGCCGGATGAGGAAGCGGTAGTCGCGCGGGATGACCAGCACGAGCAGCGCCGCGAGCAGCGGCACGAGGAAAATGGCGGAGAGGAGCGACATCTCAGTGCGAGTGGAGTCCGAAGAGGACCAGCGCGAGCACGAGCACCAGCCCCGCGGCAAAGAAGAACGCGTAAGTTTGCAGGTTGCCCGTCTGCAAGAGTCGCAGCGCCCGGCCGAGCAGTTCGGTCGTGCCGTGTGCGCCGCGGACCATGAGACCGGCAATGATCCAGCGGTCGAACCAGTCCGCGAACGCCGCGAGCGCGTCCTGCGTCTTGGCGACCACCTCCGCGTAAGCCTCGTCGAAGCCGAAGCGATTTCTCATCGCGCGGCTGAGCAAGGCGAGTTTCTCCGGAAGCGGGTCGGAAGCCGCATAGCGATACAGTGCCCACGCCGCGGAGCCGCCGAGCATCACTGCGAACAGCCCGAAGCCCGCCGCGAGTGGCGAATGGTTGAACGGTGCGAAGGGCAGTTCCCACCACGGCACAGCGTGGGTGGCAGCATTCGCGTTGAAGTGCTGCGCGAGAAAATGTTCGATGCCAAGAAAGCCCGCCACGACGCTCAGCGCAGCGAGGATTCGCAGCGGCCAGGTCATCGCGGGCGGCGATTCGTGCGCGCGCGTCGCGGTTTCGCTTCGCGAGTTGCCGAGGAAGCCGACCACGACGAGACGCGTCATGTAGTAGGTCGTGAGCGCCGCCACCAGCACGCCAATGGCGAAGAAGCCCGGGTTGCGCTCGGCGGCGAGGGCGAGGATGGAGTCCTTGCTGTAGAAGCCCGACAGCGGCGGCACGCCGCAGAGCGCAAGCGTGCCCAGCAAAAACGTGCCGGTGGTCCACGGCATCTTCTGCGCGAGCCCGCCCATCTTCCAGATGTTCTGCTCGTGATGCAGCGCGACGATGACCGAACCCGCGCCGAGGAACAGCAGCGCCTTGAAGAACGCGTGCGTGACGAGGTGATACATCGCCGGCGCGGGACCGGTCCAGTTCGGGTCGGTGTCGGTGAGTTGCAGCGGCGTGAGGCCGACGGCCATCACCATCATTCCGAGCTGCGAGAGCGTCGAGCAGGCGAGGATGCGCTTGATGTCGTCCTGCTGCACGGCCATGAGCGCGGCGAGCAGCGCCGTGACGCCGCCGGTCCACGCGATGACGGGCATCGCGTCCGAGCCCGGCACGTTGAGCACGAAGATGACGCGGCACAGCATGTAGACGCCCGCGGCCACCATCGTCGCCGCGTGGATGAGCGCGCTCACCGGCGTGGGGCCTTCCATCGCGTCGGGCAGCCACGTGTGCAGCGGGAATTGCGCGGACTTGCCGACGCAGCCGCAGAAGATGAGCAGGCCCGCGAGCGTGGCCCACGGCGCGAACTGCTCGAATCGTTCCGCCGAGGCGAGCGCCTGCGCGATGGCGTCGAAGCGCAGCGCATCAAACTGTGTGCTGCCGCCCACGCTCGACAGGATGCCCCACACGATCAGGATGCCGAGGATGAACCCGAAGTCGCCGAGGCGGTTCATGAGGAACGCCTTCTTCGCCGCGTCCGCCGCGCTGGCCTTCTCGCGCCAGAATCCGATGAGCAGGTAGCTCGACACGCCCACTAATTCCCAGAAGATGAACATCGCGAGGAAGTTGTTCGCCAGCACGATGCCCAGCATCGAAAACGTGAACAGGCTCAGGCTCGCGAAGTAGCGCGCGAAACCGAGGTCGCCCTGCATGTAGGCGCGCGAGTAGACGTGGATGAGCATCGCCACGCCCGTGACCACGAGCGTCATCAGCGCGCTGAGCCGGTCCACGAGCAGTTGCGCGCTGACCTTGAACGCGCCGACATCGAGCCAATAGACTTTTTGCTCGGGCACGTCGGTGGTGTGCGGACCCGCGAAGAAAAAAAGGAACACGCTGCCCGCGAAGCTGAGCGTGACCGCGCCGATGGACAGCGCGGAGCTGAGCCGCTCGCAGCGCAGTGTGAACAGCGCGATGACCACCGCCGCCGCGAGCGGCAGCAGCAGGACGCACCATGGTAACAGGACCGGCATGCCGCTGGCGGTGGTTTGGGCGAGAAAGTCCATGCGTCAGAGTTTCAGCGAGGCGAGGTCCTCGACGTGCGCGGACTGGCGCTCGCGATAGAGCGCGACGACGAGCGCGAGGCCGACGGCCACTTCCGCCGCGGCGACCGTGATGATGAAAAACACCATGAGCTGGCCGTCGAGGTTGTTGTTGAAGCGGCTGAAGGCCACGAGCGCGAGGTTCGCCGCGTTGAGCATCAGCTCGAGCGACATATAGATGACGAGCAGGTTCCGCCGCACGATGACGCCGAGCAGCCCGAGGCAGAACAGAGCCGCGCTCACGAAGAGGTAGTGTTCGAGTCCGACGTTCATTTTTCTTTGGCCCGCCAAACACGCGAAAGGCGCGAAAGGAAGATTTTGATTTCGCGTCTTTCGCGTGGTTCGCGGGCTCTCATCTCAGTTCCCTCTTGCTCAAAAGGATCACACCGACCATCGCCACGAGCAGGAGGAGCGAGACGATTTCAAACGGCAGCAAGAACTGGCCTTTCGTGAACAGCTCGACGCCGAGGTTGCGCGTCTCGCCCGCGAGCGTGGGCTGGAGCCCCGCGCCCGCGCCTGATTCGTGGATGGTTTTCGCAAGGATGCCGACCAGTCCCGCCACGGACGCGCCGCCGAGCACGACGGCGAACACGTTGAATCGCCGCCGCTCCTCGGCCTTGAGGTCGAGCAGCATGATGACGAACAGGAACAGCACCATCACCGCGCCCGCATAGACGAGGATTTGCACGGCCGCGAGGAAGTAGGCGTGCAGCAGCACGAACAACCCCGCCAGCGACACGATGGTGAGCACGAGAAACATCGCGCTCGTGACCGGGTTGCGGCTGAACGGGTTCGCCACGACCAAGAGGCCGCACCCGAGCGTGAGCGCGGCGAACAGGTAAAACAGGATGTCGGGCAGTGCCATGATCAGAATTCGGAGAACCACGAATGGACACAAAGGGGCCCGAATGGGGTTGGATCTGACGGTGAAGCGCCGTAAACGCCCCGCCCCGGAGCGCGGGCTTCAGCCCGCTTCACGCCAGCCAAGGCTGGGCGCCTATCAGATTCGTGTTGATTCGTGTCCATTCGTGGTTGTCTCAGGTCTTCACCGGAAACGACTCCTGCTCTTTCGCCTCCGCCAGTTTGTGCTTCCACTTCTGCACGCCGGCGTGCGTGCCGCCGAGGGCGAGGAGCTTGTCCTTGTTGAAGACCATCTCGCCGCGCGCGAGGCCGGTGAGCGAGTAGTCCTGCTGGAGGAAGATGGCTTCCTCGGGGCAGACTTCCTGGCACAGGCCGCAAAAGATGCAGCGCAGCATGTTGATCTCGAACTCGCGCGGCATCTTCTCCGCGTTCGGCCGGTCGGCGATCTGCCCCGTCGGTCCGGGCGGGATGATCTTGATCGCCTTGGGCGGGCAGATGAACTCGCAAAGCTGGCAGGAGACGCATTTGGTGTCGCCGTCCTGGTCGCGCACGAGGTAGGGCGCGCCGCGGTAGCCCGGCGGGACGACCCACTTCTGCTCGGGATACTGCATCGTGACGGCCTTGCCGCGGAAGAGCGTGTTCTTGAAGTGCCGCCACGTGACCTTGAACCCGCCGAGAATGGCCGGCAGGTAAAACCGCTCCCACAACGTCAGGTTGGTGCGCTTGACAATCATCGGTTCACTTTCGCATCCACAGCCACACCGCCGTCGCGAGGATGTTCGCCAGCGCCAGCGGGATGAACTTGCGCCAGCCCAGGTCCATCAACTGGTCGTAGCGAAACCGCGGCAGCATCCAGCGCACCCAGATGAACACGAGCATCAGCGCGAGCATCTTCGCGAGGAAGATGCCGATGTGCGCGAGTCCCATGCCAAGCGTCTCGGCGGGCTTGTCGAGACCCCAGAACGGCAGCGTCCACCCGCCGAAGAAGAGCGTCACCATCATCGCCGTGCCCGCGAACATCGCGGCGTATTCGCCCATGAAGAACATGCCGAAGCGCATCGAGCTGTATTCGGTGTGGTAGCCGCCGACGAGTTCGGTCTCCGCCTCGGGCAGGTCGAAGGGCAGGCGGTTCGTCTCGGCGAACGCGGCGACAAGGAAGATGAGGAACGAGAGCGGCGCCTTGAAGACGAGCCAGTTCGGCAGCACGCCGCCGAGCGTGCCCGCCTGATACGCGATGATCTGGCTGAGGTTCAAGTCGCCCGCGATGAGGAAGACCGGGATGACGCTCATGCCCATGCTGATTTCGTAGGAGATCATCTGCGCGCTGGAGCGGATGCCGCCGAGGAAGGGAAACTTCGAGTTGCTCGCATAGCCTGCGAGAACGATGCCGTAAACGCCGAGCGACACGATGCCGAACGTGTAGAGGATGCCGACGTTGAGGTCGGCGATGACCATCTGCTGCCCGCCGAGCTTCGAGCCAAACGGGATGACCGCGATGACGAGCAGCGCAGGAATCAATGCCACCGCAGGCGCGAGCGAGAACCAGCCCTTGCGCACGTGCGCGGGGGTGAAGTCCTCCTTGATGAACGCCTTCACGCCATCCACGAGCGGCTGCCAGAAGCCAAGGCGCGTGAGCAGCGGCCCGACGACGGGCAGCGCGCCGACCAGCGGAAGCGCGACGCGGTTTGGCCCCACGCGGTCCTGAATCCACGCCGAAACTTTGCGCTCCACGAGCACGGCGTAGGCGACCATCGTCAGCAAGACGCCAAGCACGGCGGCGATCTTGACGAGCGAGAAAACAATGAAGTTCCAGTCCATGCGTCAGATTTGAACCGTCACTCCCGTGTCACCGAGCGCGGCCCATGTGAGGCCATTGAACGCAGGCACTTCCTTCGCCATCTGGTCGAACAGGCCCTCGATGGTTGCGAAGCCGTCCTGTCCCGTGGCGTTCAGCACCAGCTCGTGCAGGAACTCCCACTCGGGCCTCGCATCGCCGGGCGGCTCGACGGCTTTCATGAACTTCTGCACGCGGCCTTTCGTGTTCGTGAACGTGCCGCGTTTCTCCGCGTGCGCACAACCGGGCAGGAGAAAGTGCGCGAGCGCCGTGGTGCGGTTCGGCAAATTGTCGCTGACGATCAGCGTGTCGAGCTTCGCGAGCAGCGAGGCGTCGAGCCCGTGGCGCGTCACATCCTCGCCGAAGACGATCAGCGCCTTGATGCGGCCTGCGGCGATGCCCTCGGCGATCTTCGGCAGGTTGATGCCCATCTCGGTGAAGGCGATGCCGGTGAGCCGCGCGCCGTTGCTGTTCGGGTTCTTGTCCTCGTCCACGAGCAGGTTGTCGCCCTGCCCGATGCGCGGCACTGAGTCGGTGAGCGCGCCGAACTTGGTCGCGAGTTTCTTCAACAGGAACAATTCCTCGTTCGTCTGCCGCGCCGAGGCAACGATGGCGACGGATCCGTGCGAAACTTTTGCGAGCTTGCCCGAGATCGCCTTCAACACGGCAGGCCACGCCGCCTCCGTCATTCCGCACTCCGCACTTCGCGCTCCGCATTTCCGCAGGCGGTCTTCGCGCCCGATCCACTTGTAGTTGAGGCGGCCGTAATCGCACATCCAGCAGGCGTTGACGGCGTCGTTCTGGCGGGGCTCGTAGCGATACACCTTCTCCTCGCGCGAGCCGATGGTGATGTTGCAGCCGGTGGCGCAACTGGTGCAGACGGACTTGGTCTCCTTCATAAACCACACGCGCATCTGAAAGCGGAAATCCTTCGACGTGAGCGCGCCCACGGGACAGATGTCCACGGTGTTGAGCGTGTAATTGTTGTCGAACGCGCCGGGCTTCCAGGCGGCGAGGGTGTTGTAGCTGCCACGATTGACGATGCCGAGCGCGTCGTCGCCCGCGATGTCCTTCGTGAATCGGATGCAGCGCGTGCACAGGATGCAGCGCTCGTCATCGAGCACAATGCGCGGGCCGAGGTCCACGGCCTTGGGCTTGTGGACCTTCGCCTCGACGAAGCGGCTCGCGGCTTGCCCGTGCTCGACGGAGTATTCCTGCAACTTGCACTCGCCAGCCTGGTCGCAGATGGGGCAGTCGAGCGGATGGTTGATGAGCAGCGATTCGAGCACCGCCTCGCGCATCTGCTTTGTGGCGGGAGAACTCGGATACAACTCCATCCCCGGCGAAATCGGCGTGGCGCACGCGATGGCGCCGCGCGGGGTGGCCGGCTCGTAAGGGAGAACCTGCTTGTGGATTTTCGCCGAACCGTCCTCGTTGAGCAGCGGCTTGCGGTCGGGGCCCATCGCGGGCAGGCCGAACTCGATGAGGCACATGCGGCAGTTGCCGGCGACGGGCAGCTTCGGGTGATAGCAATAGTGCGGCACCTCGTGGCCCGCGATTTGGCAGGCCTGGAGCATCGTGGTCGGCTCCATCTTGCCCTGCCAGTTGGGCATCATCTTCGGCACCTCAACCTCGCGTCCGTCCACCTTGATTTTGATTTTGTCGGACGGCGGCGGAGCCGGCGCGGCGGGCTTGGCTTCAGTTGTCGCAGGGGCGGACATGGAAATCAGTGTTTGGCGGCTGCGGCTCTAGCTTCGTCAGCAGCGCCCTTCGCCTCGAAGTCATCCTTGAACTTCTTCACGTAGCTCAGCACCGGCCAGGCGCAGGCCTCGCCGAAGGCGCAGATGGTGCGGCCCTGGATGTTTTGCGCGATGTGCAGCAGGTAGTCGGCGTCGGCTTTGCGGCCGTGGCCGTGGGTGAGGCGGTGGAGGGCCTTGCTCATCCAGAGCGAGCCTTCGCGGCAGGGCGTGCACTGGCCGCAGCTCTCGTGCGCGTAAAACTCGGCGAGGTTCGCGAGCGCCTCGACGATGTCGCGGGTGTCGTCGAGCACGATGATGGCCCCGGAGCCGGACATGGTGCCGGCGGCCATGAGGGAATCGAAGTCGTAGGGCAGGTCGAGCAAGGGCACGTCCACCTTGGTCATCTGGCCGTCAGGGCCCTTGCGGTTGAGTTTGAAGGTCTCGCCAGCCTTGAGGATTTTCGAGGAGGAGCCGCCGGGGATGATGGCCTTCAGCTTGCGTCCGTCGCGCAAGCCGCCGCCGAACGCGGGGTCGTTGATGAGTTCGCCGATGGTGACTTTGCCGACTTCGATTTCGAAGTAGCCGGGGCGTTTCACGTCGCCGCTGAGGCTGACGATGCGCGTGCCGGTGTTGTTGGGGGTGCCGAGCTTGGCGTATTCCGCGCCGCCCATCGCGACAATGTGCTTCACATGGCAGAGGGTCTCCACGTTGTTGACGATGGTCGGGCACATGTAGAGGCCCAGCACGGCGGGGAAGTAGGGCGGCTTGATGCGCGGGTAGGCGCGCTTGCCTTCGAGCGATTCGATGAGGCCGGTCTCCTCGCCGCAGATGTAGGCGCCCGCGCCGCGATGGACGTGAATCTCCAGGTCGTAGCCGGAGCCGAGGATGTTCTTGCCGAGGAAGTTCTTCGCCCGCGCCTCGTCCAGCGCTCTGTTCAGCAGCTTCGCGCCCTGCGGCATCTCGCCCCGGATGTAAATGTAGGCGAGCTTCACTTCGTTCGCCCAGCAGGAGATGATCATCCCCTCGATGAGCTGGTGCGGGTCCTTGTGGATGATCTGCCGGTCCTTGAACGTGCCCGGCTCGGATTCGTCGGCGTTGCAGATGAGGTAAATGGGCTTGCCGGACTTGCGGTCCACGAGCGACCACTTGATGCCCGCGCTGAAGCCCGCGCCGCCACGACCTCGCAAGCCGGAGAGTTTCACCTCGTCGCGGATGAGTTCCTGCGGCGGTATTTTTCTGCCGTCAGACAGCTCGCGCGGCGGCAGGGCGAACGCCTTCTTGAGCGTCTCGTAGCCGCCGTGGCGCAGGTAGCAGTCGAGGTCCGGCGTGTAACCGGGCTGGTCGGCGTGCTTCAAAATGAGCCTGAATTCCTGCGGCATATCGTCAATTGACAGTCAATGGGAAACCCCTAGATTGCACCGCGCTACGGCCTGCCCGATGGTGTAACGGTAGCACAGCAGACTCTGGATCTGTTTGTCATGGTTCAAATCCATGTCGGGCAGCCAGGTCTTCATTCAGCCTTCCACTTCGCGACGATTTCGTCCGCCTGCGCAAGCGTGACGGCTTCATGGAAATCCTCGTTGCACATCATCACGGGCGCGGTGCCGCAACCGGCGAGGCACTCGACGAACTCGACCGAGAACTGCCCGTCCTTCGATGTCTGCAACCCGTGCTTGTGCGGGTCGAGCCCGAGGCGCTCGCAGAAGTGCGCGTGCAGCTTGTGCGAGCCGCCGAGCGCGCACGAGAGCGTGCGGCAGACCTTGATCTGGAATTTCCCCGCCGGCGCCTGCCGGAACATCGGGTAAAACGTGACGAGCTCGTAGATGTTGATGGGCTGCAGCTCCAACTTGCGCGCGACCCACTCGATGGCGTCGCGCGAGATGTAGCCGAAGTGCTCCTGCACCGCATGCAACAGCATGAGCGACGCGCTCCGCTTCTGCGGGTAGTGCGTGATGAGCGCGTCCATCTCGGCTTCAAGAGAGGCTGGAACAGCGAAGCTCATCGGCAACCTTTCGCCGAGGTTGAGAGGGACAATGACGAATGACGAATGACGAATGACGAAAGAATGACGAAGCACGAAGCACGAAGGCCCGTGCGCCGGCGGGTGGTTTCGGAATTCGTCATTCGGGCTTCTCTCGTCATTGGGAATGCGTCATTCGTCATTGGTCATTTCCATCATCGGTCACACTCTCCCATCACGAAATCGATCGAGCCGAGAATGCTCACCACGTCGCTGATCATGTGGCCGGGCAGCAGGTGCGCCAGGATGCTCAGGTTCACAAACGACGGCGCGCGAATCTTCAGCCGGTGCGGTGCGCCGCCGCCGCGCGAGTTGATGTAGAATCCCAGTTCGCCCTTCGGATTCTCCGCGCCAAAATAGACTTCGCCCGCGGGCGCATTCACGCCCTGCGTCACGAGGATGAACTGGTGGATGAGTTCCTCCATGCTCGTCATCACCTTCTGCTTGGGCGGCAAAACGATCTTGCTGTCGTGCACGTTGATGGGCTCGCCGGGCTTGTTGTCCGCGCCGCCGGGGATGAGGTCGAGGCACTGGCGCAGGAGCCGCACGCTCTGGCGCATTTCCTCCACGCGGACGAGGTAGCGGTCGTGGCAATCGCCGACCGAGCCGACGGGCACGTCGAACTCAAGCTGGTCGTAGATGAGATACGGATGCGCCTTGCGCACGTCGTGCTCGACGCCGCTGCCGCGCAGGTTCGGCCCGCTCAAGCCGAAATCAATCGCGTCGGCGCGCGAGATGATGCCGACGTCCTTGGTGCGGTCCACGAAGATGGGGTTGCGCGTGAGGAGCTTCTCGACTTCGTCCAAGTTCAACTCGACCTCGTCGCAAAACTTCCGCACCGCGTCGCACCAGCCGGCAGGCGTGTCACGCATCAGCCCGCCGATGCGCGTGTAGCTCGTGGTGAAGCGCGCGCCCGTGAGCGACTCGCACAGATTGTAAATCTTTTCGCGCTCCGTGAACGTGAGCATGAAGACCGTGAGCGCGCCGACATCCATCGCGAACGCGCCCAGACCGAGCAGGTGCGCCGAGATGCGCGCGAGTTCGCAGCAGATGACGCGGATGTGCTGGCAGCGCGGCGGGAGCTGGCGCTCGATGCCCATGAGCTTCTCGACCGCGAGCGCGTAGGCGACGTTGTTCGCGAGCGGCGCGAGGTAATCCAGCCGGTCCGTGTAAGGGATGAACTGGGTGTAGGTCATGTTCTCGGCGATCTTTTCGTCGCCGCGATGCAGGTATCCCACGTCGGGAGTGGCCCTGGTGATGATCTCGCCGTCCATCTCGAGCACGATGCGCAACACGCCGTGCGTGGACGGATGCGACGGCCCCATGTTGAGCACGAGCTTGTCGCCATGAAGCTCCTGCAAGTCCTCGGCTGGCGAAGGCGAAGGCGCTAAAGAAACCGGCGGCGCTGCAACCGCAGCCAGATTCACTCGCGCCGGAGGATCGCGAAACTCGATGGTTTGAGAGGCAGCCATGAAATCAGTTCTCCATTGTCCGCACGCGCGGCTCGCGGGCGATGGTGTCCTTGCCGCCGGGCAGCGTGACGAATGGCCCGCCTTCGAGGGGCGCTTTCTTTGAGAAGGCCACGTCGGGCATCGCGCTCGGCTTGCCGGCGAGCGGGAAGTCCTTCCGCAGCGGGAAATAGGGGTAGCCTTCCCACATCAGGATGCGACGCAGGTCCGGGTGGCCGTGGAAGCGGATGCCCATCATGTCGTAAATCTCGCGCTCGTGCCAATCGGCCGTGCGCCACACCCCGGTCACGGTCGGCACCTCGCTGCGCTCCTCGCTCACGTCGGTCTTGAGGCGCAGGTGGCAGTGGTGGCCCATGCCATAGAGTTCGTAAACCACCGTCCAGCGCGGGTCGTCGCCGTAGTTGTCCACGCTGCTGATGTCGAGCAGATAGTCGAAGCCGAGCGAGCCTTTCGCGAACGCGCACACGTCGGCGATGCGGCCGGCGTCCGCGAGCTTGAGCGTGACCTCACCGCGAAACTCCACCGGCGCGGAGAGAAGCTCTCCGAACTTCGCGCGGAGTTGGTTGGCGAGGTCGAGCGAGGTCACAGTTTAACTTCAGTCCCAGACGAAACACGGATCGAACGCGGATTCAAAATCAGGAGACCAGGAAGACAGGAAGGAAACAGGCTTTGCCTCCGCCTCTCCTGCGTTTCTGGCTTCCTTATCGAATCCGCATCCGTGTTCATCCGTGTTCATCGGTTGTTGAAGGTTGGTTCAAGTTGCCGCCAGCACCGGCTCGCGCTGAATCTTGTTTTGCAGCTTGAGGAGCGCGTCGAGCAGCGCCTCGGGACGCGGCGGGCAGCCGGCCACATACACATCCACGGGCACGATGTTGTCCACGCCCTGCAGCACAGCGTAGCTGCGATACATGCCGCCGGTAGAGGCGCACGCGCCCATGGCGATGACCCACTTGGGCTCGGGCATCTGGTCGTAGATGCGCCGCACGGCGAGCGCCATCTTGTAGGTGACGGTGCCGGCGACGATCATCACGTCGGACTGCCGCGGGCTGAAGCGCATGACCTCCGAGCCGAAGCGCGAGATGTCGAACCGGCTCGCGCCCGCCGCCATCAACTCGATGGCGCAGCAGGCCAGCCCCATTGGCATCGGCCAGAGCGACTGCTTGCGAAACCAATTGATCGCCGCGTCCACGCGGGTGACGACAACGTCGCCCTCGATCTTGGAATCGTATCCGAATTCGGTGGTGTTGGGCATGATCTGCAGGTCGCCGACCGCGCGACACTGAAACCGAAGCTAGTCACGGGTTTTGAGGCAGGCAAGCCGTTAAGTGATTTTTTTCACAAGGGCAAGTTCTGCGTGAAAGTGGTCTACCCGCGTCCACACTTTCGCAGCATCGCGAGCCGTGCTACGGTGCGCCCGCATTTCCGTGAAGGCGCTGCTCTCCAACACGAACGACCGTGTCGAACGGGTCTTCCTCGTCGGCATCGAGCTCAAGCGGGACGAGGCGCGAGTGACGCGCGAGTCGCTGGATGAGCTTGCCGAGCTCGCGCGCACCGCGGGCGGCGAAGTCGCGGGCGACGGCGTGCAACGGCTCGACGCGCCGCATCCGGCCACGTTCATCGGCCGCGGCAAGGCCGGAGACTTCGCGCGCGAGTGCAAGGCGCTCGATGTGGACACGGTGCTCTTCGACGACGAGCTCTCAGCTGCGCAGGCGCGCAACCTGGAAGAGATCTTCGCCTGCCGTGTGATGGACCGCACGAGCCTCATCCTCGACATCTTCGCGAGCCGCGCTCGCACAAAGGAAGGCAAGCTGCAGGTTGAACTCGCGCAACTCGAGTATCTGCTTCCGCGGCTCACGCGCTACTGGACGCACCTGTCGCGGCAGCGCGGCGGCCTCGGCGCGATTGGCGGCGAAGGTGAATCGCAGCTCGAAGCCGACCGCCGCAAGACGCAGGAGCGCATTGACAAGATCCGCGAGGAACTCGTGCTCGTGCGCCGGCAGCGCACCACGCAGCGGCGCGGGCGGCAGCGCTCGCACTGGCCGCTGGCATCCATCGTGGGTTACACGAACGCCGGGAAGTCCACGCTCTTCAACGCGCTCACCGGCGCGGCGGTGCTCGAGGAGGACAAGCTCTTCGCAACGCTCGATCCGACGACGAGAAGGTTGCGCCTGCCGACCAACCAGAACGTGTTGCTATCGGACACCGTCGGCTTCATCCGCAAACTGCCGCACGGTCTCGTCGAGTCGTTCAAGGCGACGCTCGAGGAAGTCGTCGAGGCGGACCTGCTCGTGCACGTCGTGGACGTGACGCTTCAGAACGCGGAGGAGCAGATTGCCGCAGTGAACACGGTGCTCGCGGAAATCCACGCCGCCGACAAGCCGGTGCTGATGGCCTTCAACAAGACAGACCTGCTCGCCAACCGCGCGCACGCGGAGGCATGGCTTGCGCGCTTTCCCGGCTCGGTCGCGGTCTCGGCGCGCACGAGGGACGGTTTCGAGGCGCTGCTCGCCGAGCTCGGCACGCGGCTGCGACCGGTGAGGCGGCTCGTCGAACTGGAGATTCCGCACGCGAAGCCCGCGGTGCTAGCGCGCGTGCATGCGCTCGGACAGGTGGTGGCCAGTGATTTCGAAGGGCCTGTGGTGCGGCTGACAGCGCGGATTCCGCCTCACGTCATGTTCGAGTTTGAGCGCTATCTTGCGCACAACGGCGACGGTTCCGCGGAGGCGTCCGCCGCATGAACGACCGATTCAAGGCGGACACCGGAGCGCTCGTCCACGGCGCGAGGCCGGCTGGTGGCAGGCGCATCAAAGACCTGCCCGCGAGTGAACGGCCTCGCGAGCGACTGGCCGAACAGGGTGCGGAGACTCTCCAACCGCCAGATCTCATCGCCATCCTCCTGCGCACCGGCTTGAAGGGAAGGTCTGCCATTGCCGTCGCCACGGAACTGCTCGAATCGCACGGGAATTCGCTCGCCTCCCTTTGCCGCGCGTCGCTGGATCAAATCCAAGCCATCCGCGGCATCGGGCGCGACAAGGCGGTGACGCTCAAGGCGGCGTTCGAACTGGCGCGGAGGATGGCGGATGAGCGCCTCGGCGAAGCGCCACTACTCGACTCGCCCGAACGCGTGGCCGAGCTGATGCGCGAGCGGTTTCGCGACGCGGAGGTCGAGCATCTGCACGTGGTGTTGCTCAACACAAGGCGGAAACTCGTCCGGTGGGTCCCCCTGTCGCAGGGCACGCTCGATGCTCTGCTCGTCCATGCGCGCGAGGTTTTCCGCCCGGCCATTGCTGCCAACGCCTCCACGCTCGTGCTCGTGCACAATCACCCGAGCGGCGACCCGACGCCGAGCGAGGCGGACATCAAGGTCACGCGCGACCTCATCCGCGCCGGGCAGTTGCTCAAGATCGAGGTGCTCGACCATGTCATCCTCGGCCGCAGCACGGCGGAGTGCGCGAAGGACTGGGTGTCGTTGAGGGAGCTCGGATACTTCCATTCGTGAGACCGGGGAAAGTTTTCAGTGTTCCGAGTTCCATGTTCCGTGTTGAGTAATCGCACAGCGCGATGGATGCCGCGGCCTTTTCAGACTGAACACGTAGTTCGGAACACTTCCCCCATGATCCACCCCACCGCCATCATCCACGCCCGGGCGGAGCTCGACGCCACGGCGCAGGTCGGGCCGTATGCGGTGATTGATGCCGACGTCGCGCTTGGCGCGGGATGCGTGGTCGGGCCGCACGCGCATCTCACAGGCAAACTGCGCGCGGGCGCGGGCAACCGGTTTCATTCGGGCTGCGTGATCGGCGATGCGCCACAGGACTTGAAATACGCCGGCGCCCCGACCGGCCTGCGCATCGGCGACCACAACGTCTTCCGCGAGCACGTGACGGTGCATCGCTCGAACAAGCTCGACGAGGACACGGTGATCGGCTCGCACAATTTCCTGATGGCCAACTCGCACATAGGCCACAACGCCGTGCTCGGCAACCACGTGATCCTCGCCAACGGCGCGCTGCTCGCGGGCCACGTGACCGTGCAGGATCGCGTGTTCATTTCGGGCAACTGCCTTGTCCACCAGTTTGTGCGCATCGGCACGCTGGCGCT
>Ga0233424_10000397_pt1 | contig 57288 bp, 38 predicted proteins | sample Watercolumn_Towu_FD_181011 | JGI IMG/M metagenome (GOLD analysis project Ga0233424, IMG submission 181011) | Freshwater microbial communities from Lake Towuti, South Sulawesi, Indonesia - Watercolumn_Towuti2014_125_MG | ecosystem: Environmental > Aquatic > Freshwater > Lake | place: Indonesia...
TGATGAATCAATGGAAGGAAGAGGCAAAAAATATTGTCGTTTTTATTTTCTCCTCTCTCCAAAAATTCTTCGACCCTATACTCGCTAATCCTCTTGCTAAATTGGCTTTTTAAGGGATAACTATTTTTAAAAACAAAAACGCCAATGAATCGTATTCATCGGCGTTTTTTTTTATCGGCTTGAAATCTATTTGAGCAGTAATAATTTTTTCGTTTCTATAAATGCTCCGTCATCAATTATCAAACGGTAAAAATACACGCCACTGGATAGTTTATTTGCATCAAATTCTATTCCGTGTTCTCCTTCTTCCATTGCTTCGTTGTTTAATAGCGTTGCAACTTCTCTTCCAAGAACGTCATACACTTTCAACGTTACATTGCTAACATCCAACAGCGAAAAGCCAATAGCCGTTTGAGGATTGAACGGATTGGGGTAATTGTGTTGCAAAGAAAACTGCAACGGTGTTTCATTATACGAAGGCACGCTTGTAATTTCATCCGGAGGAATAAAACCATATTGCGATGTTCTATATCTATCGTGCTCATACATAGGCCAGAGAAATCTTTCACGTGAGTACGGAACACCAGGAATGGTCCACTGATAGAGATAGTTGTTGTCGTCTAATGTACTCGTTATTGTAACCATATCTACCTGACCGTCACTATCTATATCATCGAACTGTGGAATATACATTGCAAGTCCTTTTGTGTGCAATGGTGACCACGACATAGGCGTACCATCGAAGTTATAGAAAAAAATACTTGCCGTATCATTAGAATATAAATTGTAATCCATCGCTGCAATATTGTATGTACCTGTGGTTGTAAGTTTTCCAACAGTAATGCTGTTCGGTCCTCCTAAATATCCATACATATTTCTTCTAATAATTTCCCCATTCAACGTAGAAATAATAATTTCCGGAAAAACCCACGATATAATCTCTACCGAACCATCGTTATCAAAATCGGCAAGTGAGATATTTCCTCCGCTATTTTCACTACTCACCCGCCATCTTCGCACTAAATTTGCAGAAGAATCATAAATAGAAATTCGTGAAAATATGTCGTAATACATACTGTCTATTTGCATTGCGCGATTATTGTTTACGATAATCAGAGGACCAACAGCAGAATGAGGAAGTATGGTCGGTTCGGAAGGACCCCAAAAAGAATAATTCTAATCCATTTCAACAGGCCATCCATTCAACATCTCGCCATTTTGTTGATACACGTTTATTTTATTTTGAGAAATACCACTGCCTGTAGAGTCTGTGTGAAAATTAGGAACGGAAGCAACGAGATAAGTGTTTGCAGAAAAAATAATCAACGCATTATGCAGTATATACACCCTCAAGACCGCCATCAATATACGATGCTGAAGTTATATCTCTACGGCTATTTCAACGGCATAAAAAGTTCACGGAAATTGGAAGTGGAAACCCACCGGAACAAAGAAGTGATATGGTTAGTAGGAGGATTAACTCCGGACCACTGGACGATTTCGCAGTATCGCAAAGAGCACGGCGAGGACATCAAATTTCTCACCAAACGATTCCGGGAGTTTCTGACTGCGCGTGGATATATCGCTGCTCACCGTGTCGCCATAGACGGCACGAAAGTAAAAGCGAACACCAATCGCGAAATGCTCACGGTAGAAAAGATCGAGAAACGTTTAGAACGACTGGAACACCATCTCGCCACGTATTTGAGTGACCTCACCACGAATGACCGGCGCGATGAAGTGTTGGAAGAAAGCGAGACATCGGAGAAAGCAACGGACGAAGCCTTGGCAGAGAAAATTGTTGCGCTGCAGAACGAAGTGGAAACGTTACGACAGCAAAAAGCAATCTTGGAAACGGAACACCGCAACTTTATCAGCAATGCAGATAGAGAAGCGCGGTTGATGAAGAGTCGTGATGGATTTATCCCCACATATAATGTGCAATTCGCCGTGGACGAAAAGCATAAACTTATCGTCGATAGCGAAGTAACGACAGCGGAATCCGACAGTGCTCTGTTACCGGTGATGGTCAAGTCGATTGCGGAAGAAATTGGAACAACGCCGCACATTTTATATTACTATCAAATTCGCGCTGTTGATGATGATGGAAATGAAAGCGCGCCATCAAATTATGCAGTCGGACAATTAGTAACACACGATGCAGGAATTCTTCTTGTTGATGGAACGAAAGATGGCTCGGGCGGTTCTATCAATCCAACGGATGGTGCAGTAGATTCTTTCTATCTTGCACTCCTTACCCATTCTTCATTTCCGGTTGAACAGTACGACATTGCCGATAGTCTTACAGCAGGGAGAGCAATGAGCAATGCAGATTTAGGAGCATACGCAGTCGTGATATGGCATTCCGATGTTCGCAGCAGTTCTCCTCTCTATAATGACACAACAGAGATAAGAGAATTTCTTCAAAGCGGAGGAAAACTTTTGTTAAGCGGATGGCGTCTTTCGAGTTCGCTCAAACAAGGAGGCGGAAGCGGCACGACATTTTTTCCGGAAAATTCTTTTGTAAAAACATTTTTGAAAATTGATTCGATACAAACAGGAGGCGCACTGACACAAGATTTTTATACCGCAAATAGTAATGCAACAGGATTTCCAACAATGAAAGTGGATAGTTTGAAAATTCCGAATTACAATGGCACGTTAGTCAATATGGATGTCGTTTTTCCCTATCAAAATTCCTGCGCCAATATTCTCTACACGTATCACGGAAAAGTTGCAAACTCTCCGTTTGAAGGAAAGCCGCTCGCATTGTATTATCCCGCCGATGATACGTGTTTCCCTTCGTCGTATAATTTCGCGTTGTTCGATGTTCCGCTGTACTATATGGAGTTTTCACAAGCGCAACAAGCAGTAGAAAAATTGTTAGCAATGTTTGACGTGCCACTTCTTGTAGAAAATGATAACGCAACAAACGGAGTTGGAAAATTTTCTTTGGAACAAAATTATCCCAATCCGTTTAATCCGCAAACAGCTATTGGCTTTTCGCTTTTGGCTGTTGGGGAAGTAACGTTGAAAGTTTACAATGTTCTCGGAAAGGAAGTTGTAACGTTAATTCACAGCAGAGAAATGGATGAAGGGATGTACGAAATTCCATTTGATGCAAGCGATTTACACAGCGGAATGTATTTTGTGCGGTTGCAAACTGAAACCAAAAGCGTAACGAAAAAGATTTTGCTGATGAAGTAAAAGAACTTTCTTTTTCAAAATATAAAATCCCACGCGCTTTTTTCTGCACGTGGGATTTTTTGTTATGAACATCGTGAGAGCAAATATATTTCTCCGAACGGGGTGTCGGAAATTGCAAAAGGAAAGTGCAACTCCCTAAACACACTCTCGGAAGTTACAAATGGAAAATGCAACTCCCCAGACGCTCTCTCGGAAGTTACAAAAGGAAAATGCAACTTCCCAAACGCGCTCTCGGAAATTACAAATGGAAAATGCAACTCCCCAGACGCTCTCTCGGAAGTTACAAATACAAAGTGCAACTTCCCAAACGCATTCTCGGAAGTTGCAAATGGAAAGTGCAACTTCCCAAACGCATTCTCGGAAGTTGCAAATGGAAAGTGCAACTTCCCGGACGCGTTCTGCAAGGTTGCAAATGGAAAGTGCAACTCCCCAAATGCACTCTCGGGAGTTGCAAAAGGAAAGTGTAACTCCCCGGACGCACTCTCGGGAAGTACAGACGAGGTATCGGGAATTGCATTTTGTTGGCATATTATGGAAAATTGAGAAAAAACAGGGATTTTTGAGCGGTAAATGGTTTTTTGACAAGGAGAGGATATGTCCTTAATTTCTTACACCTTCGTAACACTGCGATATTGAATACTCTTACCTTATGGCCTTATGGTATGCGAGAAGGTAATAAGGTAAAAGATGTGGTGGTGTTTGTTGTTACTAAGGTTTTTGATTTCATACTCACTGAAATTAATTTTACAAATTCTGTAATCGTGCTTGACAAATGAATGGGAAAATTTTATATTGCACCCGCTTAAATTATACAAAGCGCGAGTCTGCGGGTAATGTGACTCCTTCGTGAGAGTTTTCTTTTTGGTAAACAGTAAACTCTGCAACACCTCAATCAGCCACACCAAGCGCACGCTTCCTACGCTCAAACGATAGAACTATATATTTTTCAAATAACAAACAATGATACAGGCAAACAAACAAAGTGTTTTCCATAAAATGAATTGGTAACATTAAACGAATTAACCTACAGAAACGAAATTATGAGCGCAACATTAACAGAAAAAATAGAACAATTATCTCCTGAATTACAGAAAGAAGTTGAGCAGTTTGTACAGACACTTGTAGAAACGAGCAAGAAGAAGGAAAGAAAAAAGCCCAAGATGGATTGGGCGGGTGCGTTAATTGAACTGCGTGACCAATATACTTCTGTTGAGTTACAACATGAAATACTCAGGGAACGAATGAAGCAACCATGAAATATCTCCTCGATGCGAATATTATTCTTGAATCGTTACTTGAGCAGGAGAAGGCAGTTGAATCCAATTCATTGTTAGTCATGGCAAATGAGTTGGATTTTATACTTACAGATTTTTCATTCCATGCTATAGGGTTGATACTCTTTCAAAGAAAGAAATTTGATAAATTCCGAAGGTTTGTTTCTGACATGCTCGTTGATGCCGGAATGACAATTATTTCACTTCATACTGAAGATGTTGAAAGAATTATTCTTACAGCACAACGGTTCAATCTCGATTTTGATGATTCATACCAATATACAGTTTCGGAAAAACATGATTTACAAATTGTAAGTTTTGACACCGACTTTGATAAAACCGAGCGCGGCAGAAAAACACCGGCGCAAATTCTTGAAGGATTACAGAGGTGAATAAAAGGATTACAATAAAACACTTATACACAGGCAAACAACTATTACCTAAACCAACAACTACACATTATCACCATGAAAAACTTGACACAACTTCGGTTGCGTCCTTTTTTGTTTTAAAAACATAACAACAGTTTTTTTTTAATATCGTTGGACAAGTTTCAAACTTGTCCTATTTACCCGCAGCGGTGGGCAAACTAACGAATGAACCAACTAACTAACGAACTTTTATGAAACGAATAATTCTTGTATTTTTCACACTTCTTGTGTTCGCTCCTTTTGGAGTGGGACAGACATTCAACCCGACGAACGGCCCATGGGGCAACACGATTTACTCAATCGCGTTTAACTCAAATGGAAAACCGTTTGTCGGCACGCAGGAGCAACTGACATCATTTAACGGCACGGTATGGAACAATATTTCATTGTTGTCATGCTGTCCGAGCTATCCCTTTGTTGGCGGTTTTAAGCCAATCGCGTCGCGTGGTGATACGCTCATCTACGCAGACGATGACTTTGAAAACACCGGAAAATTGTGGCTCTCCACAAATGATGGCGTTAGTTTTAGCAACATCCAAACAAGCGGATTGCCTCTCACGACGGTCGGATGTATTACATTTGACCAAGATGGACACATGCTTCTCGGATCTGTACGGCTTACCGGATTTTCTGTGGGCGGCGGTTTATGGAAATCCACAAATCTCGGCAGTACATGGAATCTGTTAGGAAATCAAAGCGCTGTAGGGATGGATATAAAATCTGTTGCTACGATACTTATCCAGGGAGATACGCTCCTTGTCGGAACTTTTCAGAACAATGGAATGTTCCGTTCTGTAGATAATGGAACTTCTTGGGAAGTTATAAATAATGGTCTTACAAATCTTACTATCCCTTCACTTACACAAACATCAGGAAATCTTTTCTGCGGAACGGAAGGAAACGGAGTATTTAAATCTATAAATCAAGGTCAAACTTGGTTGCAAACTTCGCTTAATACGCATTACATTGTTGCACTTGTCTCTCACAATAACATTCTTCTTGCCGGTTCTCGCACTGATAATGGCGGCATCTTTCGCAGTACCGATAACGGTGCTACGTGGGTATCGTCAAATTCTGGACTTAATATTGAAGCTCCTAATGGACTTGATATTCGAACACTTACCGTGAATGCATCTGGTGAATTTTTCGCTGGAACAACCGCAGATGGTATTTATAAATCTACAGACAACGGCTTAACCTGGCGTCAGTTTGGCACGCCACTGCAAAGCAAGGTTGTTGTCAAAAAAGATAATGGCACGCTTTTTGCAGGAAACACGTACAGCGGTACAAGTCGCTCTACAGACGATGGCGCTACATGGAAACGTATAAGCGGCATAGGAAACAATGTCGCGCTTGCGACAAACGGCAATGTGTTTGTGGGATCTGAATCCGCAGGACTTTATGAGTCAACTGACGATGGCGTCACATGGACCCACAAAGACAACTTCCCCGGAAGCGGCGTCTTCTCTGTCGCTGTAAACGCGAATGGAGTCATTTTTGCAGGAAGTTTCGGCGGCGTGTATCGCTCAACCGACAATGGCGTCACATGGACGAATCCCTCAGCGTAGGGACCACAATCTATGTGATGACTATTTCCAGTGCAACACGAAATAACGGTATGATATTTGCGGCAAACGCAACGACAAGCGGCGGCGTTGTTCGGAGCGCTAATCAGGGTGTGACTTGGGCCACAGCCGGACTTTCTAATATAGGAATCAGCACGCTTACTGTAAACAAAAAATCATTTGTGTTTGCCGGAGGCGAAGCGGGCATCTATCGTTCCACTGATAACGGCAACACATGGAGTAGCCCTTCTGCAGGATTCAAATCTAGAACAGGACCGACGGATGTTATCTCACTCGCATTGAATGATGCAAATGATGTCTTTGCGGGCACAAGCGGGAATGGACTCTGGCGTTCTACCGATGACGGAGATACGTGGGAACCATATAGCACGGAACTTGCGTTCAAATCTCACAGCGGCATTACAACCGCATCTGCGGACTTCAGTGTCGTACGCGCCATTACAATTGATACTGCGGGATTTATGTATGCGGGGGTGAAGGAAGGGATAGTGAAAAGCAATGCAACAACGCTTCCCCCAATCACTCCTGCATTTTCACTGGATAGCTCTGTATTATCCTTTGGCGCCGTGCGCCTCGGCGACTCACTTACAAAAACGGTGAGCATCACGAATAACGGATATCGCGCAGATCTTGTGGTAAGCGAAATCACCGCAACATCTTCACGATTTTTCACAACTCCTCTCACTGCAATAATCGCCGCAGATTCCACAACAATATTCTCCGTAACATTTGTTCCAAACACAATGGAAAATGTTTCTGCATTCGTTATATTGACACATAATGGCATAACCTCTCCTGATACGATTACCGTATCCGGTACGGGTATCACGCCATTATTTTCCGCAAATACAAATGCAATAAACTTTGGTAATGTGCGTGTAGGAAACAGTGCGGAAGACAGTGTCCGTATCACAAATACAGGCACCGCGGAATTACACATCAATGCCATAACCGCATTGCATAATACGGTTATAGTAACGCCGTCAGGAACAATAACGCTTGCTCCCGCGGAAACGAAAACATTTGTACTCACTACCACATCTTCCTCTGAAGGATTGGTGCGTGACACTATATTGTTTTCTCATGATGCCGCAGGATCGCCCGCAAAAGTCACAACGCAAATATTTGGCACACAACCTCATTTTGCGTTTGCTTCTGTTGTGATGCACGCATTTGATTCTGTGCTTTTTGGAACTCCAAAAACAGATTCTCTGACCGTGACAAATACTGGTACCGCAACGCTTTCCGTGACAAATATTACAACTACAAATGCACAGTTTAGTATTACGCCACAGAACGCGACGCTTGCGCCGTCTGCGCAGAAGAAATTCTTTATTACATTCATGCCAAACGCGGTGGGAATGCAAAACGGAATTTTTATCTTTACGCATGACGGACCGGAAACCCCTGACACGTTTAGTGTTTCAGGAATAGGCGTACGACCTGCATTCGCGACAAATACAAGCGCGCTTGCGTTTGGCAATGTGCGTGTGGGAAATAATGTGGAAGATAGCGTTCTTGTGACAAACACAGGAACTGCAGAATTACATATCACGACCGCGCTCATGTATCCAAACAGCACAAATTCAGAAACTGCGAAGATAAGTGCAAAAACGGCAAGTTTTTCCGTGACACCGGAAGAGATATATCTTTCTCCTTCTGCATCTCAAAAATTCACCGTCACATTTTCACCGCAATCTGCGCAATTTGTAAATGCAACGCTTATGTTCACACACAATGCGCCGGGATCACCTGATTCTGTCGCGCTTTCAGGCGCCGGCACCGTACCGATTTTTTCACTCTCATCTTCTCATGAAGTTGATTTTGGAAATATTATGCTCGGGGACGCGCGCACAGAAAGTATAAAAGTAACGAATGCTGGACTTGCATCGCTTACCGTGACAAATGTATCCGCAACTAATGATGCATTTACGATAAGCCCGCAGAACGCGACACTTGCCCCTGCGGAAGAAAAAATATTTCTCGCGACGTTTTTCACACCACGTGTAGGAACGGAAACGGGATATATAATCTTTATGCATGATGCGACAAGTGCACCTGATAGCGTGATTGTTTCTGCAAGAAGTATTGATACGATGCGTTTTCGGACGATACGCGCAGATACTGCACTTGCGGTAAAGCCAATTAAACTGAAATTTACAAAGAATGGAAGTTTAATTACGCAACCCAACGTGACGACGCTCGTTGAAGCAGAGTTCAAAAAACTCGGCAAAAACGGGAAAATCACACTCGGCATACCGCAAACGGACAAAATCCGCGCAAAACAATTTGCGTGGCTGGAATATAAGAAGGCAACCGATCTTGGGAAGTTGTTTTCTGTGCCGCACACCGCAACAACCACAAAAAATTATCCAATTGATTCAAACAGAACCAAGCGGAAAAAACTTGTGAAAGCGATAAAAGCGGATCGGAAAACATATGACAATATCGCATGGGCAGAAGGCGTGATATTCAATATTAACCTTCTCTTAAGCCGCGATTCCCTCACCCCTCCAAACTTCGGAAGTCTTCTCCTTGATACGAATGCAACGCTTGGCGGGCGATCGCTTCAAGGAATGTCGCTCATAAAAATTGGGACATGGTATGACAGCGTGATGACATACTGGGACACGCTCGATATGGATAATGATGCCGCATACACGGAACTCCACGCATTTGTGATGGCAGTGCTAAAACCCTTAAACGATGGTTTTAGCGCACCGATTGACACGACAAATTATACGCTCACGGTCAATGCAACAACCGCAAGGAAAAATCCTTACGGCATGATCCTGAAAGGTGTTGCAACGCCGGAAGATGTTGGTATTGTGAAAAGAAATCTCGGAAAAGAAGAACATGAGGAAATAAGGTGGGCGGCACAGATAGCACCGAACCATTTTACACTTCATCAAAACTATCCGAATCCTTTCAATCCGGTAACCACTATCCACTATACACTATCCACTTCTGCACTTGTGTCGCTGAAAGTATATAATGTTCTCGGACAAGAAGTGGCGGAGTTGATTCACAGCAGAGAAATAGATGAAGGGATGTATGAAGTTCAGTTTGATGCAAACGGATTAACGAGTGGCGTGTATTTTTATCGGTTGAACGTCAACAACGGAGAATTTATGCAAACAAGAAAATTATTACTGATGAAATAATCCCTCTGCGATACATTGTCTACGACTCGTTGAGCGAAATCCTTTGCGATTTCTATGATAAAAAAAAGTAATTTTCAAAAAATTTTTAGACATAAAGTAAAGGGTTTCCCAGTTATTCCGCAGCCGATGGAACTATTGATTGGTACGGAGTACGATGATGCACGACGGCGATTATCCGATGAATGATTTTATTCCGAATTGCATTAAGGATGGACATTTTGTGTTTCCCTTCGGCGACTTTGCGGAGATAATATTGTCGCAGTTCCGCATTGTGTTGAATAGCGGAGAGCGCGCCGAGATGGAGATGGCATTTGAGAATTTTGTTAGCCATCGAACTGACACGCGTTTTCTATGCGTTGTTCGCGCTCTTTATCGGTAATCGGCGCGATTGTCGAACGAATTTTTTCGACGACGGATTTTTCGATTTCACTCGATTGCGAAAAGGAAGTGGACGCAATGAACGGCGAAAGAGTTGCCGTTACTGCTGTGGTTTTTAAGAATGTTCGTCGGTGCATAAAGAATGAAGAATTAAGAATAACGAATGAGTAATGAAAAAGTATTTTGTCTTTTTGAAAACTTTAGTTTCATCATTGGCTTGTATCGGCTTGTAATGGTGTATTTCTTGGTGTCTTTGTAGTAGTGAATAAATCCGCTAACGCACAAAGAAATTATTTCTTCACGCGAAAAATCGGAAACGATGGTACACTGCTCGGTTTATATGTTGTCGGATGCTGTTTTCCTTTCGTCAGTTCTTTTACGCGGTTGGTTACGAATAAATCGAGTTCGTTCGTATAAATAATGCCGTCGTTATCGTAATCCGCTTTGCTGCTTAATCCATCGAGCAATGCTTTTGTGAACGCACCGTGGTTCCATTCCGACGATTCGATTGAAACTTCTTTTCCCGTCGCCGCTGCCATTACCACAACACCTTTATCTTCCGACGTCAATTCACGAATTATTTCCGACATCGAAGAAGTGTAATCGCGCGTTTTCACTCCTTCCTTTGCGAAGTTGCCGCTATGACACGCATCCAAAAAGACAAGCACTTTGCACGGCAAATTCCCCAGCACGTCGGTAATATCCGAATACTTCACACCCGTTGCTGAAATGTCGTCCACTTCCGTATCATGTGAAAGAAGGAAAAATGTGTTGTCTGCGTCGTTCACACCGTGCGCGGCGACACTGACAATAACGAAATCCCTTTGTGTCGCTTCTTGGCGTAATTTCGAGAGCGATTTTTTTATTCCCCGCTGTGTTGCTGCGGCATTTGTCAGTAATTGAATGTTCACCTCATTAAATAATTCACCTTTTTGTTTTTGAAACAATTCACTCAATGCAGAAGCATCTTTATCGGCGTACGACAAATTCAAATCGTTGTTCTGATATTGCGAAACTCCAATGCTCAAAAAATACAAATTTGGTTTAAAAACATCCGCTTGTTTTTTAACTTGCTCGTACATAATAATTCTTTTCTCGGAAACAATTTCCGCGTCGGCGTTCTTGACAAAAATGGCGACTTCATTCTCGCCGCTTTCCAGCGTAATGGTCTGGGTGAATGTTGTTCCGCTCGCAATCGGTTTCATCCCGCGCTCGCCTGCCGTTCTTCCGTTCACGAGAACTTTTGTTTCCAGAACGTCTTTGGCAGAAATAATCTTTGCCGATATGGTGTACGCACTTTGAGTGGATGATGCTGCATACGATTCGGGAACGAGCCACTGCACTTTCGGAGGAGACAGCGAAGATATGGAATACGATGTCGTTACTGCCAGCGCTTGCTTTGCGCTTTCCATATCTCCCGTTTCCAAAAGTTTGGTGATAAGTTTCGGGTTGTAAAATTGCTTGCGGAAATAGGACGATGGATAAAAATCCGCATTCTGTTCTGCCCCGCGATTGACGTGCCAGCCGATGTATTGTTCTCCTCCCGCCGACGCATCATAGTAGCCCGACGGATGCCACATTACCCACTCGCCATCCGTTGCGATGAAGAGCGATACGATTGGTGTAATCGTTTTATTTTTCCCGACTCCTTCCAGATTCCAGAGGTTGATTGTTTGGTCGCCAGAACCTGAAACCAAACGTTTGCCATCTTGCGAAACGGCTATTCCCCAAACCTCGCCCGTATGCCCAATAAAATCCGTAAGTTTTTTTCCTTCTATATCGTAAGCGGTGAGAAATCCATTTGAACCGCCGGAGATAACTTTCAAATCCGGCGTGAAAGAATAAACATTGTGTCCGAATCCATCCGTTGAACCTCTTGTTATTGCACCGGTTGTTACGCCGTTTTTCTTGATTGTTAACACAGCGTTATCGTATCCATAATCACCACCTGCGGAATGGCTCAAACTATACGAAAGAAATTCGGTAAGCGGTTTGGCATAGAGCGCGGAATGAACGAGCGAAGAATGTTCACGCGTGAAAAGTTGAAATTGTTGTGTGAGTTGCGAGCGACCCTTATTTGCTGTCCATACGTTTGTGTACGCGATGCTCTTTCCTGCAATTCCTACTGCCCACACCGGTTTTCCTTTTCCTGCTAATGTGCGGAGAAGTTTTGTTGTTCCGCCGCTCCACGACCAGAAGCAAATTTCTTTGTCATCTCCACCGCCTGTAATCGCCGTAGTATTATCGAGAAACGCCGTTGCAAGCACCGTGTTTTTATGTCCTTCAAACGAAGCAACGCGGCGCCACGTTCCCTTTTGCAGTTCGTAAAGATTGCATTTATGTTGTCCCGTTGAGTAACCGCACACAATTTTTTTCCCATCGGGAGAAAAAGAAATGGAAGAAGGTCGCGTTTGGTTATCTATTGTTTGGATTTGGTTGAGGTTATTGTCGTAGAGAATTAACTTGTTATCCTTCCCACCCGAAGCGATGAGTCGTCCATCGGGTGAAAATGCTACGCGTTTCGCTTCCTTTATGTGCAGTGTGGATGTTTTCAACGGAACATCTTCGTCCAAAGACCAGAGTTTCACTGTTTTATCGTACGATGCGCTGACAATTTTTTCTCCGTACATTGCAACGCCATACACATCGTTTGTGTGCCCGGAAAAAGTTTTTACGCGCCGCTGTTCTTTCACGCTCCATACTCTCACTGTTTTATCACTTGAGCCCGAAACCAAATATTTTGAATCGTTGGAAAAGGCAAGTGCAAAAACAACGTTGCTATATCCTTTCAATAGTCCAATGAGTTTTCGTCGCGGAAAATCGTAGAGACGAATATGAGTAGAATAACCATCTGGTTCTAATAAATATCCTCCCACCGCTAAATACTTATTATCCGGGGAGAGAGCCATTGCGTAAATCTTTCCGTCGCTTCCCTCTCCAATTTGTCCGAGGATTTCATCTTTTATTTCTCCCGTGCGCGCATCCCAAATTTTTATTGTTTTGTCATTGCTTGCCGAGAGAATATATCGCCCGTCATTAGTAACGGCAATATCTTTAATCATCGCCTTATGTCCGCCGGGGGTTATGGTGAGTATGGCATCCATTTGCGCGTATGCACTCGCAACAAAAACTATTGCAGCGAGAAGAGATAGGAGTGTGGTTTTCATAGGGATGTTCGTGCTAATATGTGTTATAAAAAAATTTTTGCAGTGCAATTGTACGAGAAAATAATGAAACCTAATGTTTATTTCTAACCTTAATAGTGAAACCTCTGAAAAAGTATTAGTGAGTGTCTTTGCGAGGAGCGAAGCGACGAAGCAATCCCCTAATACGTACGGAAAATTAAGGAGATTGCTTCGCTGACGCTCGCAAAGACAATTTCGATTACAAGAATAATTCATCATACAAATCTTTCCATTCTTTATTCAAACTGTTTACTAAATCAATTTTCTTTTGCCGAGAACCCGCTTTGATTTGTTTCTCTCGTTCAATTGCATAGCGTATATCTTCAAACGTTTCAAAGTACACGAGTTTATCAATGTTGTATTTCTTCGTGAATCCTTTGACAAGTTTTTGTTTGTGTTCGTTCACTCTTCTTTGAATATCATTTGTTACTCCAGTGTAAAGAACGGTGTTGTATTTGTTTGTCATTATGTAAACGCAGTATTGTTTATCGTGCATTGTTGTATCGTTCTTTTATTAAGGGGATTGCTTCACTTCGTTCGCAATGACAATTATTCTACCTTCCTCTTCAACTCCGCCAATTTATTCAACGCGTCAATCGGCGTAAGTTTTTCAATTTCGATGTTGCGTAATTCTTCGCGTAACTTGTCATCTTTGATTTCAAACAAAGCCATTTGCATTTCAGGAACTAATCGGCTTTTGGTTTTTGGCTTTTGGCTTTTACTGTTATCACTAATCTCCAATCCGTAATCCGTTTCTTCGTGAACATTCAACTCCGAACTTTCAAGATTTTGTAAAATTCGTTTTGCGCGGTCGGTAACTTCATTCGGCAATCCCGCCATTTGCGCAACTTGAATTCCATACGAATGGTCGGCAAATCCGCTGATAACTTTGTGCAAGAAAATAACTTTGTCGTCATATTCACGCACATCCACTTTGAAATTTTTTATGCGCGGATACAATTCGGCGAGTTCGTTGAGTTCGTGATAGTGCGTTGCAAATAATGTTTTCGCTTTTACTTTTTCGTGCAGATATTCCGTTAACGCCCACGCAATCGAAATGCCGTCAAACGTCGAAGTGCCGCGTCCGACTTCATCGAGCAAAATCAAACTGCGTTCCGTTGCCGTGTTTGCAATATGCGCCGCTTCGTGCATCTCGACGAGAAACGTGCTTTCGCCGCTCGCAATATTATCCGATGCGCCGACGCGTGTAAAAATTTTATCCACAAGTCCGAGCGTTGCTTTCGATGCCGGAACAAAACTGCCGATATGCGCGAGTAACGTAATCAAACCGATTTGCCGCAAGTAACTCGATTTGCCGCTCATATTCGGTCCCGTGATGATGAGAATTTGCTGCGTGTCGTTATCAAGAGTACAATCGTTTGCCGTGTAACGTTCACCGGGAGGAAGCAATTGTTCAATCACGGGATGACGACCGTTTTCGATATGCAGTGTTGTCGAATTATTTACTTCGGGAAATACGTATTCGTTTGCAACAGCGACTTCGGCAAATGATAGCAAGCAATCGAGCAGTGCGATAAGTTTTGCATTGCGTTGAATCGCTTCCGCATATTTTGAAATTTCTATTCGCACATCGTTGAAAAGTTTTGTTTCGAGCGCAAGAATTTTTTCTTCTGCGTGCAAAATTTTTTCTTCGTACTCTTTCAGTTCGGGTGTGATGAAACGTTCCGCATTTGTCATCGTTTGTTTGCGAATGTAATCACTCGGAATTTTATCTTTGTGCGTGTGCGTAATTTCAATGTAGTAACCGAACACATTATTGAATCCGACTTTCAGCGAATTAATTCCCGTACGTTCGCGTTCTTTCGTTTGCATATTCGCAATCCATTCTTTGCCGGAAAATGTGAGCAAGCGAAGTTCATCGAGTTCATTATTGAATCCATTGCGAATAACATTTCCATCGGCAACAGAAAGCGGCGGTTCATCGGCGAGAGCATTGGCAATGAGTAACGAAACATTTTCCAGTGGTTGTAATTGTTGATGCAATTTTGAAAGTGTTTCTGATTGTAAATTTTTCGTTTCTTCTTTTAAACTGCGAACGAAATCCAGAATAATTTTCAATGCAAACACATCGCGCGGTGTCGCTCTTCCCGTACAAATTTTTGAAATCAATCGCTCGACATCGCCAATGTTGGAAAGAATGTTCGCAATTTTTTTTCGCAACGGATTTTCTTTCACGAGTTCATCAACTGCTTTCAATCGCTGTTGAATAGTTTCCAACTTTTTCAACGGGCGAATAATCCACTGCTTTAAAAGTCTTCCTCCCATCGGCGTTTGCGTTTTGTCGAGAACGGAAAGAAGCGTTGTGTCTTCCGCATCGTGTGTCAGCGGAGTAACGAGTTCGAGATTTCTGATTGTCGAATAAGGAAGCGCAATTGTATCGTCAATATTGAGCGAAACCACTTTGCGAAGATGTGAGAGATTTCCTTTTTGCGTTTCGTTTAAGTAGTGAAGAATTACGCCGCTTGCAATTATTCCATTACTCAAACCTTCAACCCCAAATCCTTTCAGCGTTTGTGTTTGAAATTGTGTTGTGAGAAGTTCGTACGCATAATCGAAATTGAAAATCCAATCATCCGTTTTCGTAATATTGGATTTTATTTTTCCTTCCAATAATTTTTCAATTGCATCTTTATTCAATTTCTGAACGAGAATTTCCGAAGGAGAAAAAAGTTGGAGTTGTTCAATGAGATTGCGCAACGGAAATTCCGCGCACGAAAATTCCGCAGTGGAAATATCAATAAACGCAACGCCAATCGCATCGCTGCTTGTTACAAGCGGCGAAGGAAAATAAATTGCGGCGAGAAAATTGTTGCGTTTGTTTTCCAGTACTTTATCTGAAAACGCAACGCCGGGAGTAAGCACTTCAATCACATCGCGTTTCACAATTCCTTTCGCAAATTTCGGGTCTTCGAGTTGTTCGCACACAGCAACGCGATAACCGGCTTTCAACAATTTCGGTAAATACGAATCGAGCGCGTGATGAGGAAAACCAGCAAGTGGAATATCTCCCGCCGCGCCATTCTTTCCGCGTTTGGTTAAAGTAATTCCCAAAACTTTAGACGTGAGAATTGCATCGTTTTCAAATGTTTCAAAAAAATCTCCCATCCGAAAAAGCAAAATCGTATCGGGATATTTTGCTTTCACTTGCGCGTACTGCTTCATCAGTGGAGTTGATTGCGATGTGAGATTTGTGTTTTTCAAAGCGGGGCAAATATACAAAAGGTTTGAAGGGAAAATTTAAAACGGAAAACGCCGACTTGTTACATCGGCGTTGTAAAAAAAAGAAAGATTATTTTCTTTCTACTCGATAAGGAATGCTCCAGAAAGCGCTTGTATATTTATTCACGCTGTCATCGTAAATTGAATTATGCGACATTACTTCAAAGACACCGTTAAATCTTCCTTCACCGTGGTTACCATGTACTTCAAATATTTTTTCAAATGTGCGAACATATCCGCTTCCGGAAATAAATTGTGTTGCAAGAGGAATACTATGTCTGCGATGGAAATTTGCTTTTCTTCCGCGACCAACACGCAACGCAACTATTTCAGTATCGGGAGAATTGCTAACGATAACAAGTTTCACCCGAACAGAATCTCGTTTGTGTGTATGAAAAATACTTCCATTGACACCGAACGTGAACCAATGTTCAAGCGGTGAAGAAACAATCGTCGAATCACCGGTTTCCAGATTTTTTACAGAAAGAGATTGTATTGCAAATGAATCCTGTGTCATTGCAGTCGTTGCAGCGCCCACAGTTATTTCGCGGGGTTTCCAATTATCGCGAATTTTTCTTGTGCGAGCAATTCGAACGAATTTCAATTTGCGTTGCGAAGTTTGAGAAAATGGTTTTTCAACGCGAACCGTATCTGTATCGTTTTGGATTCCGATAAGAATAAATGTTCCCGAAAGTATTTTTGTGATGTGCAAAATGCGGAGTGAATCGTTCAAACTGTCAACAGAAAATTGCGAAAAAACGCTTTCGATTTTTTTTCCAAATTTTTTTGGTATAATCGGCGAACGATGAGGAAACACGGCATTAATTTTTGAAATTATTCCGTTGCTAAAATCGTCGGGAACGTCATCGCCGCTCAATTCATCCAAGTCGCCGTACGATGCGTCGGTGTTTGCAATGTATTTGAAATAATCCATATCCGTGTTGAAGGAAAGGTTCGAATCAATAATGTTATCGTCTTTTCTGCATCCGAAAAACGCAAGAAAGAAGACCATGGTCGTTAGCGCGTAGAGTTTCGTATTGAACATAATTATTTCCTTAAATATTTTTTTGAATTTGACATCATAACTTGTAAAGAAGTTTAAAATTTTATCGGCGGATAATTTCAACGTTTTTCGGAACGGTCAATGAACATTGCACGGGATTATCGAATTCCACATTCGAATATGAAATCGTAATCGTTCTGTTCTCTTTGGGAAACGCCGTGCGAATCCAAAATGGAAATCGGGTTTCATTGATGAAAGAAAATCGCTTCATCGTTTTTTCGAGAAGAATTTCGTTTGCGTCGTTTCGTTTTTCATAACGTTCTATTGTTTGTTCAACATTGTCGAACCAAAATTTTTCTGTAGAATGAGAAAGTACAATTTCATCTTCATTTGTTGATAACGTGAGCATATTCGATTGTGGTTCGCTGAAGTTTTCGTCGAAAAATATTTTGAGAATCGTGGGAAAGTCGGCGGAAAAATGCAGAAGCGCTTCAAATGCTTTGTCGTGGAGCGACGCAACGATAAGTCGTTTTTCCTGTGCGTTATATAACTGAAACGAATCTCGGGTGAGTTGTAATACCCCAACAGAAATTCCGAATGGTCCGAATAATTTGAGAAGCATCGAGTCGTTGTTTTTGTAAGTAAGTTCGAACGAAAGATTGAACGAGTTCTCTTCGTTTTCCATCGTCATAGTTCCTTCTGCATTCATTGTGGAATAGGAACGAGCATGGTGTTGAACGGTAGAAAATATTTCTTCCAGTGATGAACTTTTCGTGACTTTGTTTGTCGTTCTGCACGAAAAAAAAAATAGCGAAAGGAAGAGAAAAAGAAAATTGATTAAACGATTGCAAGGGAAAACAGTCATTCAAAAAAATTTCAATCGCCAATCAGAAATCTAAAATTTACAGTCTTACATCCCACCTTTTCGAATTTTTTCTTTTGCAGATTCTCTTGTGGAATCAAGTTCAACGGCTTTTTTCCAAAATTCCATTGCTTTTGCCGTATCATTAAGTTTAAAATATACGTCTCCCATGTGTTCGTTCACTTCTGCGCTAGCATCGCCGGCGTTAATTGCATCTTGAATATATTTTTTCGCTTCGTCAAAATTTCCCAAACGAAAATACACCCATCCCATTGTATCAAGGTACGATGGATTTTTGGGTTGTTGTTCGAGTGCTTTTTTCGACATTTCCAACGCGCGTGGCAATTGTTCTCCGCGCACACTCAATGAATACCCGTAATTATTTAAGAGTAAATGATTGTTCGCATCTACTTTTAATGCGGCTTCGTACAAGCGGTCGCTATCATTCCAACGTTTCAATGCGTCGTAAATCAGTGCGAGAGTTGATAGCACGTTCATATCTGTGGGACGCCATTGAAATGCGCGCTCCAATGGGTCAATTGCGTGTTCTAGTTTTCCATCGCGGTAATATGCAATACCGAGGAAAAAACTTATTCGGAAATCACTCGAATTTTTTTTCTGCGCTCGCTCTAATGTTGCTGCCATCAACGAGAATTTTTTTTGTTCGGAATAAATGGAAGCAAGGTTTATCCATGCGTCAATATTCCAATCTGCAAGTTCGATAACTTTTTCGTAATGAGAAATTGCTGTATCCACACTTTCCTGAGAAAGTGCGATTGCCGCAAGGTACCAATAGGAACGCCAATCTTCCGGCTGTTCGTTTTTTAATTTCAAAAAATATTGTTGAACAAATTCTAACAATGTGCTGTCTTTATGAAGTGCGTCAATGTATGCTTCGCCGATTTTCAATTTCGTTTCAAAGGAAACAGAATCCGTTTGAAGTAACGGTTGAATGAGCGAATCCGCTTCTGAATACTGATGAAGGAGCAACAACATTCGCGCGGCGGATATTCGTGCGTTTTCATTATCTGATTCAGTAGCAACTTTTTTGTAGAGTTCGCATGCCAAACTTTCTTTTCCGGCAAATTCGTACGCAGATGCAAGCGTTAATTCTAAATCATTATTTGAAGGATCCAACGCTAACATTTCCTTGTATGCGAATGCGGCATCATCAAATTTCTTTTTTTCGATGGAGAGCATAGCAATACGTTCCCATATTTCCCATTGCGAGCCGAATCGTTCGAGAATTTTTCGATAGAGTACTAATGCAGAATCTGACGATTGAAACTGAACAGCGTTTGCCAGTGAATACCATCCTTGCACATAATCGGAATCGCGTTTAATAATTTCGTTGTACTGGAGAATGGCGGAGTCAAGCGAAAATTGTGCAAGATAAATTTGAGCAAGATTTTCACGATAATCCCGATTGGCAGTATCGCGAGTAACTGCTTCGGAAGCATGGTGAACTGCAAGTTGTTGTTTATTCAGTTTTGCGTAATCTCGAGAGAGGGCATAGAAAATAGAAGCGTCGTCATCATATTGCAACGCTTCCTGATATTCCAGCGCAGCGCGTGCGTAATCTTCTTTTGCGTCGTAAACTGAACCTGCAATAAAATACTGAATTGCTACATCTTTGTTTTTTTCGCGGAGATGTTTTTGATGTTCGTCGGTTATGTTTTGCGCAGGCGGCTGAGTAGTTTTGCAACCGATGAGGGTCAAGAAAAATGTAATGCAGCAACGCGAAAAAATTGTTGTTAAAATATTTTGTCGTATCATTGGTAATAAATATACTACTTTGAGCAGAAAAGGAAAAGATGATGGAAAATTTACGCGATGTACAATTGCAAAGTATTCAACGTGAAACTAATTGTTGCCCAATGATATTTCCGAATCTTTCATTAACGAATTTGCTCTTCGCAGTAAATTTAGTAACTTTGAGCCGTTTTTTAGCAGAGTATCTTATTTATTTTTCAACTCCTTAATAATCATTATGTCAAAAGTTTGCGAAGTTTGTGAAAAACGACCGATAAGCGGCAATAACATCAGCCACGCGCATAACCGAACTCGTCGCCGATGGGTTCCGAATTTGCAACGTGTTCGAGTGAATATAAACGGAAGTGCAGTTCGCATGCGAGTTTGCACTTCTTGTATTAAACTTGGCAGAATCCAAAAAGCCGCGTAACCAATTTCATTTTCTTCAATTTGGCTTTCGAGGAATGTTGAAAGCCTTTTTGTGTTTTAAAAGAAATGAGCATTCCTTTCTTAACTTTTCCCATTACCAGTTGATTTCATTTTCAGTGAAATGATATTCACGTTTGAATCCCTCCTTATTTTCTTCGTTCTCTTGTATTTGACAGATATATTCTGGTTGTGGCTGGGTTTGAAGAAGAGTATAGAAGTTTCAAAAAAAATCATTGCAAATTCACTTCCATCGGTGTCGGTAGTTGTTGCCGCAAGAAACGAAGAAACAAATATACTTGCTTGTTTACATTCACTATCGCAAATTAATTATCCTCGGGAAAAATTGGAAATAATTATTGCAGACGACCGCTCTTCCGATTCCACGTCGGTGATAATATCAGCGTTTATTGAAAATCATCCTGAATTCAAATTAGTAAAAATTACCAGCGAAGGTAAAGAAATTCGCGGGAAAGCAAATGCGCTTGCTGTCGCACTCGATAATGCGCTTGGTGAAATTTTTATGTTCACTGATGCAGATTGTTGCGTTTCACCCGACTGGGTACGTTCCACAGTCAACGAGTTTCAAGATGATACAGGGATTATCGGCGGGTACACCGTTTTGCGCGCGAATTCTGTTTTTGAAGGAATACAATCACTCGATTGGATTTTAAATTTTTCCGTATCGGCGGCAATGACGGGAAAAAATCTTCCGATTACTGTCATTGGAAATAATTTTTCCATACGTAAAAAAGCGTACGAACTGGTTGGCGGTTTTCGCGGTATTCCGTTCAGTGTTACGGAAGATTATGCAATGGTGCAAGCGGTTGTTCAGCGAACTTCATATCAAGTAAAATTTCTTTTGAGCAAAACAACACTTGTAGAAAGTTATCCGTGCATAACTTGGAAACAACTCTTCCGACAAAAACAACGTTGGGCGGTAGGTGCGATGAATATGGTTCCCCACGGAGTTCTCGTGATTGGAATCGGTTATATAACACACGTACTGATGCTTCTCGGAATACTAATTGTATCTCCATTCATTCTTGTATCTACGTTGGGAATAAAATTGCTTGCTGATATTTTTTTTCTTGCGTTGCCGCTTTCCGAATTTCGAATTTTCTCCCGCTTAAAGTATCTCTTTCCGTTTGAACTGTACTATATTGTCTACGGATTTCTATTTCCCTTTATTGCACTGTTTACAAAAAATGTAACATGGAAAGAACGCAAATATTGAGATGATACTAAATCATTCCGATAACGCCCATCATTCTTCCCGATAATTTTCCGTCGCGGCGGTACGAGTGAAAAAGTTCTTTCTGATGAATCGTGCAAGCATTTGCAATTTCAATTTGTTGGAATGGAATACCGCATTGTAACAATTCGTTACGAGCGAATGATTGCATATCAAGGAGAAATTTATGTTCCTCTTTTTTGGAAATGAATCGTTCAGAAAAATGAAATGCAACATCACATTCAATTTCATAACAGCATTTTCCAGCAGACGGTCCTATATAACAAACGATATTGTTTATTTCGGTCGAATGTTCATTCAGCAAACGTAATACGGTAGCACGGAGAATTTCATTGACACAGCCACGCCATCCTGAATGTACAACAGCAACAATATTGTTCTTGCAGTCGAAGAGAAATATCGGCATACAATCGGCAACGGTTACGCAGAGAAATATATTTTTTTCTCGGGTGAACATTGCATCCGTTTGTTCGTAGATTCCCGGTGATGAAACGTGTCGAATATAATTGCTGTGAATTTGTTTTTGTATTGCCAACTGTTCAAGGGGAATGTTCAAACGTTTGAACAAAAGTTCGCGATTGCATTGTACATTTTTTTCACTATCACCAACGGAAAAACTCAAGTTCATTCCGTACGGCGCAGGACTTACTCCGTTTTGACGAGTGGAAAAACCAAAGCGGAGTTGTGGAAATTGGGAAAAAAGGTGAGAAAAAAGAAGAATACGTTTGTGAAAATTTATATCAAACTCGTATTGTTCCAAAGATACAATCCCGTATGTACATCGAACGTGCGAACAAGTTCATCTTCATTTCTGATAGAATTTTCGCAGACAAATTCGTCAATGAAAACTTCACATGCAAACAATGTTGTTCCCGGAAGTAAATGCCCTGAAAATGTTTTTCCTTCGATGTCGGAAAGTACAATATGTGCGTGCACAAATGGTTTTTGATTTCGAATCGAAATATTTCCGAAGCAGGAAAGAATTTCCATTGGTTCGGAGAACGTCAGCGTGAGATATTTCTTTTCTGATTGAGAGTAAAACGCAACGGTAGCAAATGTCGTCGCTCCTAATGCACTGATGCGCCCGATGCGAATATTCTCGTCTTCTGCAATGAACGTTAATCCGCTGTACAAATCGCTGCCGTGCGGAAGTGAACCGACCAATGTGCGCTTGTAACGAAAGGAAGTGCGGAACATTGTGAATTGTTTGAATTATTTTTTACTGATGTACCATCGTTCGTCTTCTTCGCTTTGCACCAGCGGAATTCGTTTTTCGATTTTTGTTCCGTCGCTACGCGTTATTCGACATTCGACAAATGCGTCGCTATGCCGTCGCGATTCGTCGAGAATTTCTAATTTGCCGCGATTTTCTGTAAATGTGTTGATATACACTTCCAAACTTGTCTGAAAACCCGCAGGATGATATTTTATTTCATCTTGCAATTCGGGGGAGAGTAATTTCAATGCTTCTTCGTCTTTTTGTTCAGCAGCAAGTTTGAAGAAGCGTTGCACCGTTTCGCTTACTTCGGTTGTAGAATCGCATCCACAGAAGTAGGGAATGCAGAGAATCGTGAATAAAAAAAATGATAATCGTTTTGTGAATACATGCGTTAACATAACACGCTCCCTTCAATTGTGAAAATTAAATTTTAACGTGGGCAAAAATACTAAAAAGACGAATGTTTGCAATACGCATTAGAAAAAAATATTTTTTCTTAATAATTCACACGAAGGAAGGTGAATTTGTATATTCTCACAATTTTTTTTGAGCATTTATGATTGTAATGAAATTCGGGGGAACGTCCGTACAAGATGCGCAAGCAATGAACAATGTTGCTTCGATCGTGAGAAACCATCTTGAACGGAATCCGTTTGTTGTTATTTCAGCAATAGCGACGGGAACAAATTTACTTGATGCAATAGGAACGTCCGCATCACAAGGCAACAAAGAAGAATCGCTGCAGCATCTTTCTGCGTTTATCGGAAAACACATACGAATTGCAGAAGAAGGAATTATTCAACCATCACGGCTGGAATCCATGCTCACGAAGATTTACGCAGTACGAAAAGAATTAGAACGACTTGCAGAAGGAATTTTTTTGCTGCGCGAACTTTCTCCACGTTCTCGCGATGCGCTCGCTCAATACGGAGAATTTCTTTCTTCGTTATGTGTCAGCGAAATTTTTTCTGAATGTGGCATTCAAAATGAATGGCTTGACGCTCGTACGTTTATGATTACGGATGATAATTTTACCGCCGCTTCTCCGCGCACGGAAATTGTTGAACAAAAACTGCTGGAATGGAATTTCAGAAAAAGCAACGATGCGATTTATGTTACACAAGGATTTATCGGAGCAACGGAAAGCGGAATTTCTACAACGATGGGACGAGAAAGTTCAGATTTTACCGCCGCAATTATTGGCGCCGCACTCAATGCGGAAGAAATTCAGATTTGGACGGATGTCAACGGAATTTTTACCGCAGATCCTCGCATAGTATCAACAGCAAGAAGAATTCCTCAACTTTCATACGCAGAAGCGTTGGAATTGTGCGATAGAGGTGCCAAAGTACTGCATCCGAAGACTATGATTCCCGCAATGGAAAAAAATATTCCGATACGAATACAAAATTCAAAAAACATTTCAGTTGAAGGTTCGGTCGTTGCTCAGTATGAAAGAACTCAAAGCGAAACTGTTGCAATTTCACTGAAGCAACATATTTCTCTCGTTCTTCTTACTTTAACGAAGAAACTGCACTATTTAATGGTTTCAGAAATGGTCAATGGAATACTAACGAAAAATAAAACGACACCGTTGGTTCACAACTCGACCGAACGCAGTGTAGCATTGGTGTTTGATAAAAATGCTCCGTTGGATTCATTGCTCGAAGATTTATCCGATGTGGGTTTTGTGCAATGTTTGAAGGAAAAATCTCTTATTTCACTTGTCGGAAATCGTATTGGAGAACATCCACACGCATTGGTAAAGTTTCTGCAACTGTTTTCATCCCGAAGAATGTATCATTGTATCAATAGTCCTTCGGGTTTAAGTATTGCATCCGTTGTTGATGACGACATTGCGGAAAAATCGTACGAAGAGTTGCACAAAATATTTTTTGAAAAAGAAAGCCGCGGAGAGTAAAAAGAAAAAACCCGATTCATCATCGGGTTTTTCTTTTTTTATTCTTCTTCGCCGGTTTCTTTTGCTTCAAATTCTTCCCAATCCATCGTTACGTAATGGTTTTCTCCGATGTATTTCAATATCAAAAGAAATTTATCGGGAGCGACATAACCGGGAACTGCTGTAATAACTTCTCCGTTCGGAAGGAAAAAAATCGTTGAAGGATAACCATCGACCCCGAGTTCCTGTGCAAGCATTGTTTCAGTCATTGTTTGTTCGTTGTACGCGGCTTCGTTATTTGATTCGGCATTGAGTTTGACGAGTACAAAAAATTTATTGAGCAGCACTTTCACTTCGTTTTGCGCATACACATCTTTGTCCATTCGTTTACACCACGCGCACCAATCGGTGTACACATCCATCAGAATTTTTTTGTTTTCTTTTGTAGCGGTTTCTAATCCGTCGTTGAAAGGATACCAACGCGTATCTTGTGAAAAAGTAATGACTGAACTGAATATGAGTAAGAAAAAGAGTTGACGTAACATTTTTTTAATTCCTTTCTTGTTTGAAAAAAAAAATCGGAGCAAATATATTATTCAAAATCATAACTCACCGTGATAACGTGTCCCGGTTCAAAAGAAAAATTTGATGGCAAAAAAGCGTAGTCGAAAATAACGTTTTTGTAATTGATGCCAAAACCCACGGTGTAATTTTTTCTGCCTTCATATCCCGTAAGATATCCTCCGCGTATCGAAAAAAGGTTATCGTATGTTAAATCGAAACCGGAATGAACATGGAATTGTTGTTCAGCAAAAACTTTCTGCGCGTCGGTAGTAAGTGAAAGTACTGAAAGAAATTCTGCAATCGGAATTGCGTATGTTCCTCCGATGTGCAATGCCGACGGTAGTTTTGTTTCTTGAGAACGTAACTTCGACATTCCTCCAACGTTGTTTAAGGAAGCGCCAAGGATCACGTGTTCAAGAAGTATTTTTTTTGCTCCAATATCGAATGCAACACCGCTTGCATCATCCACATAAAATTTTTCATATAATATTTTTCCGTTCATTCCAACGGAAAAATCTTTTTCGAAAGCGTACGCCGCAGAAATTCCCGCAGAAAAATAATGTACGTTGAATATTCCTTCAGCATTTCCAGGACGAGTTCGTATTTCGATGTCGGGAATTGTTGTTGAATTCAGCAACATCGCGAATGTAAAATTATTCACAGAAGTTTTCACGCCGAAGAAATCTATCGAAGTTTCACCGAGCCACGTTCTGTGGGTGAATTGCAACGATGTGTTTGGTGAAAGGAGCGATGGATTGATAAATGCTGATGCAACGGTTGTTCCGTTTGCAACGGTTGCTTCTCCCATTGCACTTATGCGCGCATCAATACCAAGGTTTAAAAATTGCAGACCTGTGTTTCCTCCTTGCGCAGCAGCAACACATGGAACAGAAAGAAAAAAAATAACGGCGAGAAAAAATTTCATTGATTACAACGAATAACTCAAAGCGATACTGTGCGCTCCCGAGGGAGCAAACGGTTCAAAAATATACGCATAATGAAATTTGATATACAGGTTTGCTATTGAAGGACGTAAAGAAAATCCGAATGTCGGTTTCATTCCAGAAAATTCGTCGTTGGTATCAATTCTGTCGGCACCGCCTCGTAACGTAAATTGCTCGTGAAGTTTGATTTCAACGCCGCCGCGTAAGAACGAAGTTTTTTGATTGGAAGTTTCATACTCTGCAGAAATGTTTCCATTTCGCTCGGGAAGCAGATAGGAAAATGCGAATTTAGTCAGCGTTGGAAATTTGTTAATTGTTTCTCTTCCGTTTTCATTATATAACGCTTTCGAATTCCATCGGTATTTTGAATTGAAATCTTGCAGCACAACGGCGAACGCATATTGTTCTTTTGGTTGTAGTACAAAGCCCACATCGAAGCCAACGGTTGTAGATGTAACTTCTTTAAAGAGTTTTGCATAATAAATTTTCGCCGTTAATCCGATGGAAACATACTTTGAAATTTTATTCGCGAACGAAAGAAAAAACTGATTCTCATTTGTTGAATATGTTTCCGTGTGAATGCCGTCTGCATCGCGTCCATCAATATTTCCAACTTGCTGGTTAATGAGTCCCAAAGAAAATCCTGCTGTTGGTTGTACGCTCTGTGTGTAACTGAGAAAATTGAGTTGTCTATCGAGCGAGAGAAATGAATATGATACACAAGCATTTTTTTCAGCAGAAAACGGAGACAGCGCGGGATTGTAGTATGTAGAAATTTCTCCCACGGTGATTGATGCGAGCGCATTTCCCATTCCCATTCCGCGCGAAGAAAATCCCATACGCGCAAAAGAACCTGCAGTTCCTCCCAGTTGCGAAAAAGAGTACGGAACAAGGAAAAATGTATAGGAAAGAATGAAAAAGATTGCAAGAAAAATTTTTTTCGTTTCGCGCATTGTTAGGATACGATGCGATGGCGCTTTGGAAAAAAGTACATTCATTGAAGCACTAATACCTTTCCCCACATTGGTTCATCATCGCCGATAATGACGCGATAAAAGTACACGCCGTTTGCGACGATGCGTTTGTTGTCGTCTTCACCATTCCAGATTTCATCAAATTCGTTTCCGGAAGTTCGTGGTGCATTGCGAATAAGCGTACGCACACGATGCATACCGTAATCAAAAATTTCTATTGTAACGTCTCCGTTTTTTTCAATCGTTGAAAAATGAATACGGGTAATTTCCATTTGCGGTGAAAACGGATTGGGGTATGAATAGGTAGAATTTTTTGCGCCAAGTTTTTCATACGTGCGTACAATTTCCCACACGTGTCCAAACGGATGAAACGCATTATCAATAGATTTAACGAAACCATCGCCGGTTCCGCAATATAACGTATCGTTAATTACATCAACAGAAAAAAATGCGCGTGTTGCAATGATGTTTCCCAAGTGATCTCGAATATCGGAAGTGCGCGCGAATGTTCTTCCTCCGTCGCTTGTGCGAAATAAGCCATCGTCGCTGGCAACGTATGCGATGGAATCTTTAAACGCAAAGTCATACGATTTAATGCCGTGTAAAAGATTGTTCCATGTTGTTCCATCGTCTTCTGTATAACTTACGCCGTAATCTTCGTCGAAATCTTCTGCGCGCCAATTGGTGCACCAAATTCTATCAACCGTATCGGTTGTTGAAAAATAATATTGTCTATCAATCGCGATCACCCAATTTCCTAAAATCGGAGATGCTTGATTTTGATGGGAATATTTTATCCAACGCGGAAAAGAATCGTTTGCATTTGTTGTTTTGTTTATTCCTCCTGCGGTTCCGCACCACACAACAGAATCGTTCACTGCAAAGACCGAAAATGCTTTGATATTGTTATACGGTCGCGGGTCGTAATAAAAACTGTACGAAGAATCGGGAGAAAGTTTATTCAAGAAATCGGGCGGAAGCAGTACACGTTCCCATTGTGCGTCATCATAACTTCGTAACCGCCGCAAACCGCTTGCCCAACTCGAAATCCATACAGTTCCATTCGGCGCAATGGATACATCGTACGTTACATTTTGTTCCGGAACGACAACGGGAAGAATTTCGAGAACATTATTTCCGTATCGAATGGAATCATCGTATCGTCCGTCAAGCGTTTGCGATTTGTGTTTCCAGGAAATTCCATTGTCTGTAGAATAAGCATAACCTGCGCCTGTTTGCACTTCACCATCTTGAAAATCTTTTGAGTATCCCATAGAAGACCAAATGGTATCGCCAAGAATTGCGAGCGAAAAAATTCCATCTTTGACAAATGCGTTATTCGAGCGATAATGAGTGAACGTTCTTGCGCCATCGGAACTGGAGGCAATTCCTTTTGATGTTCCGAGCCAGAGAATATGTTCTTCGTTGACATCACGATGGCGGATTTGAAATACGCCGTTGCTCGGCGGTTGTGAAGTTGAGGGATACGTATTCAACTGAAATTGCTTCGCCAACCATTTCTGTGTGTAAGAAAATGATGGAAGAAAAAAAAGAGGAAGAAAAAAATAAATGAATGTGGCTTTCATTTAATAATGAATCGAAATAAATTTTGAAAGAGAATCTATAGCATTCGATTTATCTTTTGCATAGAACCGAAATTCTTTATCGCCGGGAGTATTACTGCTGTCAATAAAAAGCATTCGCGAAAAAATTCCGTCGCCTGCGAGTTGGTCGCCATGTTCCGAAGTTAAACCGTCGTCGAAAAGCGGAATGTTTGTGGGATTTGATGATGTAAGATTTTTGAAAAATACATTTGCGATATCGCCAATGCCATCGGAATCGGAGACGGTTGCGGTGAACAAAATAAATTTTGCTCCTGCGCTTGGAATTTGAATGGAATCGGGAGTAACAACGGTATCAATATTGGGCGTGCTGTTCCTGCGTGTAACCAGAAACGAAAGGAGAAATGCGTTACTTATCCAATGTTTGTTATCTTCGGCAGTAAATTGAAATTGGTAGAATCCAGGTTCTGTACGTTGGACAACAAAAACAATAGAATCGGAAAATGTTGCGGAAGAATTTGCGACAGATGTTCGTTTCAATTTTCCCGATTGCATAGAAGCGCTCGTGTTCGGTTTGAAAATTTTGTAATGAAGAAACGAAATGGAGTTACCGCCATCAGTGTCGTGCGCCGTTGCTGTTGCAAAAAGCGTGAGAAAAAATTTTTTTCCCGAATCCAACGGTATAACATACAGCGAATCCTCATCAATATTGAGAGAATCTCTGTTTAATTGTGCAAACGAAAGAAACGGTGGCATTGAATTGTCGTCAATAATTCCCGATGGTGTTTTTTCACAACCGGCAAAAAATAGAAGAAAAATTCCAAGAAAAGCTATGTTCAAGAAATAGAAAAGATGTTTCACGTGCAGAATATTTTTCATTATACTCCGAAATTCATCAAAGGAATTGGTGTAAAAATAAAGACGAAAAATGCAAGCGTTGTCCATCCAAGCAGTTTTCTCGAATTGTCAAGAGGTTCTTCTGTTGCAACCGGTGGATGGTCCGGTTTTATGATGAAAAATAATATCGCGACCCAAAGTAACCATCCCATCGTTTCAGAACTTTCGGAAAAGAACGGGAGAAAACCGCTGAGAGAAATAAGCACTAAAACAATAAGAAAACCGCGCGCGATTCTTCCTTGTTTTTTTCCAAGGAGTGAGTATAAAATATGACCTCCATCCAATTGTCCCACCGGAATAAGATTTAATGCTGTAACCAAAAGCCCGAACCATGCGGCGCAAAGGTACGGATAATGATACATTTCATTCATCGGCGGAAAATATTGTTGTAGCGAAATAATGTTTGATACCGCATAAAAAAACAACGAAGAACCAAACGTCAATCCTCCATCGGGTAATGCTTTGCCGATATATTCGGGATGAATTTGGTAGATGAATTCTTTTCCCGGCATTGTAGCGATTCCATAGAAAAAAATGATAAATGTTACAGCAAGTCCTGCAAGCGGTCCAGCGATACCGATGTCGAATAACGCTTTTCGTGATTTGATTTCGGAACGAATGCGAATCACGGCTCCCATTGTTCCGAATGGATTCACGAACATCGGAGGAACGGGAATATAAAACGGAAGCGTCGTTCGCACATTATGAAAACGCGCTGCAAAAAAATGACCGAATTCGTGTGCCGTAAGAAATAAAAGTATGGAAATGGAAAACGGAAGTCCGAGCCAAATGTTGTTCAAATCAAAAGGGTTTTTGTTCATCCACTGAACGCCCGCAAGCGTTGTGGTAAAAAAAGTTGCAGCAAAAAGGAGAAGATGCAACAGAATTTTTCGAAGTGGAAACTGCGAATCTCTTTCCTCTTTCGTTGGAAGAGCATAGGAAATTTCTTCACCTTCGTATTGAATTGAGTGAGATGTGTTCAACGGAAATAAAAGATGGTCAATGGTATAGGAAACACAGTTTTACAAAGTACATAATTAACGGCGTCGAAGTAGAATAAACCTCGGCGATATTCACCCTGTTGAAAAATGTTTATTTCTTTTTGTGAAGTATAGGAAGCCGCCGAAAAGGATTGCCGAGAATGGATGTGTTCTTGCCGTCTAATTGCTGAGGAGAAGCGTTTCGTGCGGGAATTTTATTGATAAATTCCTGTACTAATTCTTTAGAACCGGGAGGACTTGTACGGAAAAGAATTTCTTGTATTAAAGTGTTTGTTAATTCCAATTTGTGTTTCATAAAAAACGAAGATGATGCTCTTTAAAAAATAATGAAGTCGGTTAATCAAAAAAAGTGAGGTTTATATAAAAAATTTTTGTGAGATGAACAAAAAAAACGGATGAGTTTTTTAAATGTACATACCCTCTATCGTCAGAGAAGAGGGTATGTACATTTTTGGAAAACTACCAATGCAATTTTCCTATATTCGCTTTTACTTCGTTCGCTGATTTTTCTAATGCGGTTTTTTCTGCATCACTCAACGGAACTTCAAGAATTTTTTCAACGCCGCTTTTCCCGAGAATAACGGGAAGACCGGTGAATGTATCTTTCAAACCATATTCTCCGTTGCAAAAAACAGAACATGGGAGAAGTCGTTTTTTATCTTTAACGATTGCTTCCACCATTTGCACAGCGGCGGAAGATGGTGCATAGTACGCGCTTCCTGTTTTCAGAAAATTGACAATTTCTATTCCGCCGTTTGCTGTGCGTTTTACTAATTTGTCAATCGTTTCCTGATTGCAAAAATGCGTTAAAGGAATTCCACTAATCGTCGTATAACTTACCAACGGAACCATCGAATCGCCGTGACCACCGAGAACTAACGCTTGAATATCTTCAACGGAAACGCCAACTTCCATTGCGATGAACGAACGATAGCGAGCAGTGTCCAAAATTCCCGCCATTCCGATTACACGATGGCGCTCAAATCCGCTTACTTTCATCGCGACATACGTCATCACATCCAACGGATTGGAAATAACGATAAGAATTGCGCCCGGTGATTTTGCGACAACTTGTTCCGTAACGTTTTTAACAATTCCAGCATTCGTGTTTTGTAAATCATCTCGGCTCATTCCGGGTTTTCGCGGAATGCCAGCAGTAACAACGACAATAGACGAATTGGCTGTTTCCTCATATCCGTTTGTTCCGCGCACCATCGAATCAAATCCTTCAATCGGCGCAGATTCATACATATCAAGACCTTTACCTTGAGGCACTCCTTCGATAATATCAACAAGAACAACTTCATTCGCCAGTTCTTTTTCTGCAATTCGCTGCGCTGCTGTTGCTCCTACGTTTCCTGCTCCTACTACTGTTATCTTCATAAAAAGTTTCTTTCTGAGAATTTAAGTGAAAAAAAAAACCGCATTGTATTATTTACTTTGCGGGGGAAAAATCTGTTTTGTTTATGCGGGAAGAACACTGACTGACTTTCTTGATTTTCCTACTCGGGAAAATTGAATTTTTCCTGAAATGAGTGCGTAAAGTGTGTCGTCGCTGCCGATGCCGACATTTTTTCCGGGATGAAATTTCGTTCCGCGTTGTCGAACGATAATACTTCCTGCGGTTACTTTTTCTCCGCCGAATGTTTTCACGCCGAGACGTTGTGCATTGCTATCGCGACCGTTTTGTGAACTTCCGCCGCCTTTTTTATGAGCCATTGATTTGTTTCCTTATGAAATTGAATTGATTTGTAAATATGTTAATTGTTGACGGTGTCCTCGTTTTACGCGATATCCTTTGCGGCGTTTTTTCTTGAACACAATGAGTTTTTCGTCTTTTACGTGGTCAAGAATTGTCGCTTCGACTATTGCATTGGAAAGTATCGGTGTGCCGATGTTGAGATTTGTTCCGTCATTTTTGAGTAATACTTGGTTCAACGTAATTGTTGCGCCTTTTTCGTTTTTTAAACGGGGAACATATATTTTATCATTGGGACTCACTTTATACTGATGTCCCGCTATTTCTACTACTGCGAACATATTGTTGTTGGTAATTTTTTAAAATTGGGAGAAAAAAATACAAATAATTTTTTCCGAAATCAAGAGTTTTTGCAAGATTGTCGGAAAGAATTGTAAAACAAAAATTTTGCTTAAACGTAAAAATGTTTTCTGTTTTTCTTGTTCAATTCAAATTTTTTTTTACACACTTTTCTCAAGTTGTTTAACAGAAGTTATTATTTCGTTTCTTATGGAGCAAATACGATATTAAATTTCACGTTGTAACACATTGAATCTTTTGTGTCAACGTATTTTAGGACGATTCAAATGCAAAAAACAAAAAAGCGGTTTTCTTTTTATGAGAACCGCTTTTTTAGTAGTCTTTCTTGATTGAAAATACAACACCCTATTTCACTACAGCCATTTTCTTTACAAGATGAACGGGCAATCCTTCATCATCGAGCGGAAGAGCGGTAAGACGATAAAAATAAATTCCCGACGATAAACCCGTTGCGTCGAAATCCATGGAATATGTTCCTTCGGGATATTCTTCATTGTTCATCAGTGTCGCAACTTCTTCGCCCAACAAATTGAATACTTTGATTGTTACTTGCGATTCATAGACAAGTTGATACTGAATGGTTGTTGAAGGATTAAACGGATTGGGATAATTTTGAAAGAGAACATACGATTCGGGAAAATCGTTTTCATTCTGCGGAACAATGTTCGGCTTTGTTTTCAAACTTGGTTTCAAAAAATTGATAGCAAGCAACGGAACGGTGCCTTTTATTTTTAGCGGATTTGTGCTTATGGTATCAATGGTTCCGGCAAATGCTGTATTGATTTTTCGTAACGTATGATATACATTATCATACGATGAGTGCTGCGAAAGCGATTCGATTCCGTATGTTAATGCCGTGTCTATCATTCCGGAAGAAAACGTTGGCGCGATTTCACGGAGAGTTTTTCCGTTGAAAATGTTTTCATTTTCTTCTTCAAAAATTAACTCACCAAGTCCCGAAGGCGTCAGTTCGTTATCGCTTGCGGCAATGGCAAGTTTCAATGCATATAATTCGCCGGCAAGTTTATTGTTCACGCGCGAGACCGGTGGATTTTTCATTTCTTTTTTGTGTTGAAATCGTGACGGAGGTTTTGTATGCGGCGCAAATCTTCGTTGCGATTTGGAAAGCGTGAGCCATCCGAATTGTTTTGCTTTATGTTTTTCTGTTTGCTCAACGCCGAGTGTGAGTTTTCCAAGTTTCGGCGTGATATAATTTTTGAACAAAGAGTCGCGAACAGTTGCATACATCGGCATTTGTTTCAAGGAAGAATCCATCGTTGCGGATTTTTTTACACTTGCAGAACGTTTCCCCAAACTATCCTGCAAAAACGTTCGATACGTTTTCAACGCAGAAATGTAATTGATAAACTGAAGCGTTGCGTTCATTCCGCCGCCGAAAACACGCACTTCGACTATTTTCGATTGTTGCGTACTGATGGTTTCGTTATTCAATGTATAGCCAAGATGCGGAAATCCTGCACTGTCCATTTGTTCAACGAAATACACGCCGTCGCCAAGTTCTTTGAAAACGAACGTCGAAAATTCCGTTGCCGTCATTACAACAGTTGATGGGGAAATTTCATTTTTATACAAGGTAAATTTCCACGGAAGAAATTGTCGGTCATCTGTTGTTTCCCATAATCCGTCTTCATCGCCGTAATGCTCGACAGTAATAGTGTTCGGATGAACATTGATAAACGTAATATCCATTGAGTCGCCGCCGTTCAGTTGCAGAGCAATTTCGTTTCGTTCTTCGGAAAAAAGTTGTGCGTTCTGTACATATCCTTTCGTGTTCCATCCGTTTTTTTGCTGTTGCACAAGAAAATATTTTCCGTTGCCAAGATTTTCAAAAACTCCTTCTTCAACATTTTCGAACGAAGCGACGAAGAATTGCGGCTCAACAGTTTTTTCAAACAGTGAAAACGTCCATTCTGTTTGTTCGCGTAATTCGTTTGTTGCAATGTTGCCGTCAATGTCGCGAACACTTTTTACGGTAATTTTATTCGGAAAGTATCGAACAATATCAACAGTATTGATGCCTCCGCCGTTTGCAGTGAATGCGAATGAATTATCAGCAAGCGGTATCATTTCTCCTTTGTTGAAACGATAACCGAGATGTTTCCACCCCATTTCATCTTCAACAAGGAAAAAATAATTATCATTTTCCAAATACGTTGCTGTGAATGTTGTTTCAGATGGCGTGAGCGGAATAATAGGTCCATCGGGCGAATGTTGTCGAAGTTGAACGTTGCATAATGTTCGATGCCAATCATTTGTTGTGCTTAACTTTCCGTCATAGTCCCAATACGTATTGATGATGAAATTATTATGAAGATACGATACCAATTCAATCGAATTGGTTAAGCCGGCGCTGATTGCTGTTTCAATAACAGAATTTTGACTTGGTGAAAAATTCCCATTGATACGATACCCGAAATGTTGCCATCCGAAGGAATCTGATTGCACGAGAACATACATTCCCGGTGGAACATCATTTGCAAGAAACACTGGATTATTGTGTGATGTTGCAACTAATGTTCCACTCGGAGAATTTTTTCGTATCTCAACGTACCATGGAGTAATTTGCCAGTCATTTGAAGTTGAACTTTGTCCGTCGCCGTCGAGAAAAGTTTTGAGAATAATTTTCCCGCCGGAAAGATAATTATTGGAATCTGCAATTGTATAAGAATGCAACGAATTGATATGGGCGATGGAAACGGTATTGATTTCACTGTTTCGAATTGTTCCGTGAGAACTTCGCGACCAATACGTATTTTCGTCGGTATTTTCCGAAAACCAAATATCAAACGATTGTTCATCTTGATTTTCCCGTTCGGAATCATCATAATGAAGTGTAACGGTTGCGTTTAAGTTTTGGTTCTGCGTTGGGATGATGCGAAACGAACGTTTGATGGAAACATTGCCGCTGTATGTTGCGCTTGCAGGTATGGCAATTCCTGTTATGCGCGTAACGAATGTTGGTCCTGCGGTGTTGTCTTCTGTTTTCAGTGCAAAACCGATGTTGCCGAACGTTTCGTTGATGCCGATTTGCGTTGGACGAACGGTAAAAATTTTTCCGAGAACGACATTATTCGGAGTTTCATGGAGCGTTGCGGATAATCCCAGTTCCAGAGAATATTTTTGCGTTGTGAGTTTTCCGGAAAATACGGAAAGCGAATTCTTGATAAATGTTGTTCCGGTAAGAACTGCGTTTGATGCGTTATTGAGAATGAGATTGAAATAATTTGCTCCGCTGATGGATTGAACGGAATTTCCTTCCAAGAGCATCGTGCTTGTTCCTTCCAGAAACGTTCCGTTGTTGAAAAAATTTCCCTTCAGTGTATGCGTAAAATTATTTACGGCAAGTGTTGCATTCGGTTCGATGATAAGATTTCCTTCAATACGCAAATTGCCGTTTGCAAATTTTGTTCCGTTGCCCGAAAGTATAAGATTGTGAAATGTTGAAGCGTTGATGATTTGCTCATTTCCGTTACATTCAACATTTTGTTGCGTGATGAAATTTCCAAAATTATTCCAATCGCCCGCAATCGTAATGGAAGAATTGTTTGCGTCGAGCGTGATATTGTTTGCGATGGAAAGAAATCCTCCCACGATAAGATTTCCATTCAACGTTTTCGTTCCTCGTCCGCTCAAGATAATATTATTGAACGATGAAGAACTGATGAGTTGATGTTCGCCGAAAAACTCCACGGTTCCGCTCGAAACAAATTGATGATGGTTGAACCAATGTCCGAAAATTTTATGGTAAAATGCACCGCCATCCAGAACGACATTTTCTCCGATAGTAGTATTTCCGACGATGGTCAATGCGCCTACTAATGTTTTTGTTCCGTTTCCCTGAAATGTCGCATTATTGAATGTTGATGAAGAAATTATTTGATGCGTTCCTGCAAAGATTATTTCGCCGCTCGAACGTACGTTGCCGTTGTTCGTCCAATTGCCAACAATCGTGAGCGTTTTATCGGATGCGTCAATAGTAACGGTGTTTTCGATGTTCACGGAATTTGCCGTAAATTGTTCGAGAAGAATTTTTGTTCCATTGCCGGAAAAGGTTACGTTTCCGTAATTTTGTTTCTGAATAAATTGATGTTCTGTGCTGGAGAATTCGACAATGCTATTTGGGGAAAAATTGATTTCAGAAAATGCGAATGAAAAATTTGTATGTGCGATTTTTATCGTGGAATTATTTTTCAAGTCAAATGTATTTCCGCCCCAGATAAAATGCGTATCAACGTCCACGATTCCCGAATTGATAGAGAGCGAGTTGGTAACCGTGAAATTGTTTTTCAACGTAAGTGTATTTTCTTTTTCAAGAACGATATTGAAGAATGTTGTCGGCGAAGTTCCTCCGATGATGCAATTGCGTTCTCCTTGTAACAAGACAGTTGCATTCGAAACAAAAGAGCCGTTGTTGTTAAGCCAATTCCCTTTGACAACCAAAGTATGATTTTCCAAATACACTTCGGAAGAAAAAGCGAAATCGCCGTTGATAAAAATATCGTCGCTGAAGAATTTCTTTCCGTGTTCTGAAAGAAGCAGATTTCCATATCCATTGGGAATTGCGACGATGTGTTGTTCTGTTCCGTAATAATTCACGGTACTTGTCGTCGCAAGCGAAATGGTTTCAAAATTTGTTGGAAAACTTTTGTCGCTGCCGATTTTCAGTGTTGCATTATCATTCACTGCAAACGTTCCGCCGAACGATGTTCTGTTGCAATTAAAAATGTTCACGTCAAATGTGCCTTGCGCAACGCTGATATTCTTGTTGACGCTTATGTCGTTTAATAACAATACAGTTCCTGTTGTATTGATGACAAGGTTTTCAAATTGTGTTGGCGACGTTCCACCGAGCCAACTGTTTTGTTCACCGTTCAAATAAATTGTACCGGAAGAAAGAAAGAGCGGCGAGAAATTATTCCAAACACCTTTGATACGATGGTCAAAACTTCCTGCGTTGAATGGTGAATGAAATTCAACATTACCATTGATAGAAAGCGAACCTTCTGCAGTTTTCATTCCATTTCCCGATAATTGTAAATTTCCGAATGCAAGTTGTGGAATTGATTGCTCTCCTCCGGAGAATATTACTGTGGACGATTTCCCTAACACAGGAAGAAATCCCGAAGGAAACGTGTTCGAAGAATTATCGTTCCCGATGTTCAGAGAAGTCTCGTCTTTCATTTCAAATGTTTTATCGTTGTTTCCAACAAGTGTGAATTGCTGCAAATCCAATCTCCCGTTTTGAACGATGACGTTTCCCTTTATTTTCGACGGTAAAGCATTACCGTCTATCGAAACGCCGGAAATGCTTGTATTATTGATGATGATGTTGTTATACGAAAACGTGTTGGGAACAACGTGGATCGTTTGCGCAATGCTTCCGTTGAAAGAAACCGTGCTGAAATTTCCTGATGCAAAACTTCCTTTGGGATTCAGAATAACATTCCCTTCTAAATTGAGTGCGCCATAACCGTTGCTGAAATCGAGAACGCCGTTTGAAGCAACATTCGCATCGAAATAAATATTTCCTTTCACCGTTACTGTTCCGTTTTCCACTGAAATTTTGCACGCTCTATTGGAAGCATTGGAATTTGAGTTGAAGATAACGTTTCCGTTCACAATCATATGACCATTGCCTACGGAAATTTCACGTGTATTACTTGACGGGCGATTAATGGTTATTGCTGAAGTAGTGAGATGTGATGAGTCTTGAAAAACAATTCCACCGCCGTTTCCTTGTGCTGATGTGCCAAGAATAAGCGATAAACAATTTGCATGATAGTTTTCTGGAATGGAAATGAAATGATTAGCAGAAGTGGAAGAAATATAAACGGAATCATTATGATCGGGAATACTGTCGTTATCCATTCCCGTAAACGTCCAGGATTGTACGTTGTTCCAGTTTCCGTTCGCAACTTTTGAATAAAACGTCGCTTGACTCACGACCTGAATCGGAACGAAAAGCAGAAAGAAAAAAAGAGAATAAATATGAAATTGTACCAATGGCATACAAAACTCCTTTGAGAAGGAGAGCATAAAATCATTATGCTAAAAGAAATAACAAAATACTATAAATGAAATCCTGGTTTTTAAAAATTTGTGAAATGAAATTGCTTTCAATTTTCTGGGCTTAAAGTAGACAATTCTTCTGAACTTTCAAAGTTTTTTTCTCACTCTTATACTATTTTAATATTGAACGCGAAATCACAATCCTCTGAACTTCCGATGTTCCCTCATAAATTTCTGTAATTTTGGAATCACGCAACAATCGCTCGACGGGATAATCTTTGCAATAACCGTAACCGCCATGAATTTGAATCGCTTCCAATGCACATTCGACAGCAATTTTCGATGCGTACAGTTTTGCTTCTGCGGCTCGCGTGCTGAAATTTATATCTTCAGAATCCGTTGCTGCTGCGCGAAGAACAAGCATTTGCGCCGCATCAATTTTTGTTTGCATATCAGCAATCTTAAACTGAATCGCTTGATGTTCTGCCAAATATTTTCCAAATGTTTTTCGCTGTTTTGCATATTTAACGGATTCTTCTAACGCCGCCATTGCAATTCCCATCGCTTGTGAAGCGATTCCAATTCTTCCGCCGTCGAGAGTTTTCATTGCAAATTTAAAGCCCAATCCTTCTTCACCAATTCTATTTTCTACAGGAACTTTGCAATCTTGAAACGCAAGAGAAACAGTATCAGAACTTCTGATTCCCAATTTTCTTTCTTTCTTTGCAACAAAAAAACCCGGATAATTTTTCTCAACGATGAACGTGCTGATTCCTTTCGGTCCTTTTGTTTTATCCGTTTGCGCCATCACCAAAACGACATCAGCATTTTTTCCATTCGTAATAAAATTTTTTGTTCCATTAAGAGCGTAAAAAACTCCATTGCGTACAGCAGTTGTGTGTTGATTTGTTGCATCGCTTCCCGCTTCGGGTTCAGAAAGTGCAAACGCGCCGAGCAATTTTCCTTGCGCAAGTTGAACGAGATATTTTTGCTTCTGCGCTTCACTTCCCCATTTTTCCAAACCGTAACACACAAGCGAATTATTCACCGACATTATCACTCCCGCCGATGCATCCACTTTTGAAATTTCTTCCATCGCAAGAACGTAACTAATCGTATCGAGTCCCGCGCCGCCATATTTTTCCGCCACCTTCATTCCCATAAAACCGAGTTCGCCCATTTTTTTTACAGCATCATGCGGAAATTCCTCTTTCTCATCGCGTTCGGAAACGTTCGGTCGCAATTCCGTTTCTGCAAAATCCCGTGCAGTTTGTTGTATCATTAGTTGTGTTTCGTCAAAAGTAAAATTCATTTTTCGTTTGTAAGTTTGTTCGTTTTCTTGTTAGTTAGTTATTGCAATATAAATGGCTATGCTTGATAAATTTCTTTAGATGATTTTTCCAAATAGAAAATCGGTTGTTCTTTTAATTCAACGGAATAATTTACCACGATAATCCCAAGTGTTTACTTACTTCAGTTGCATCAGGTCCTCGAATGCCTTTCGATGTTTCTCGCATAGAACGTTCAAGTTCTTGCGCTACTTCTGGTCGTAGTTCTAAACCGGCATCAGGGTCGTATGAATATTCCGAAAGCTTTCGTTCAATGATTTCTTCAATAATCGTTTTCAAATCTTGAACGGTTAAATTAGAAATTGGTTGTCTTAAGAGTGTTGCGTTCATAGTTTTTTGAAGTAAAGTTCATTGTGTCGTTTGTTTGTTAAATTTTAATCCCGTAGGTAATAACTTGTAGAGGACTTTAAGTTTTATAGAATTGTCTCTCGTGATTTGTTCCTTTAATTTCTCTCTAACAGTTTTTTCTTTTCATTTTGGAATTCTTCATCCGTTAATATCCCTTTTGATTTAAGTTCACCTAGTTTTTCGAGTTTGGTTAAAGCGCTCGCATCTATGCTGTTATCAGTTTGTTTTTCTTTTTCTATTTGAAGAGCAAGTTTCTTCTGTTGTTCAATAGATTTGCTCTTCTCTTTTTGTTTTTTCTCCCAAAGAGAAAATTCAAATGATGCGTCACTTTTACTAGAAGCCATAACTGATGTAACAATTTCATATCCTTCTTTATTAAGTTTATTGAAAACCCAATTGTTTCCCTTAAAACCAAAAATAACCTCTAAGATTAATCCAACTAGAATAAAAAAGAAATTTATTATTACTGCATTTGGAAAAAATGCAAATATTATTACCAGTTCAACAGTAATAAAAGAAATTAGTGCAATAAACGCATGCAACCATAGTTTTTTTGTAAATGCCCATATATACGTAAAGAAAAATGCTGGCCAAGACCAACCATCTTTTACAAATTCCTTTCCCAAAAGCGAATCATAAAATACATCATAACTATTCATAAGTAATCTCCGATAATCTTAACTCGATAAACTAAATTCTTTCTTTATAAAAAAATACTTTTCAAATCCAAATTCAAAATACCTCAATACTTATAAAATCCTTTTCCCGTTTTTTTTCCCAAATATCCTGCAGCAACCATTTGTTTCAGCAACGGACACGGACGATATTTAGAATCACCAAGTCCTTCGTGTAGCACATTCATAATCGAAAGGCACACATCGAGACCAATAAAATCGGCAAGTTGCAACGGTCCCATCGGATGATTCATTCCGAGTTTCATTACAGTATCAATCGCTTCGGGTTTTGCAACGCCTTCCATTACGCAGTAAATCGCTTCGTTAATCATTGGTATCAAAACTCTGTTGGAAACAAATCCCGGAAAATCATTTACTTCCACAGGAGTTTTTTCTAATTTCTCTGAAGTCGTTTTCACAATCTGAAAAGTTTCATCCGAAGTTGCAAGTCCGCGAATCACTTCCACAAGTTTCATCAACGGAACGGGATTCATAAAGTGCATTCCGATAACTTTGTCCGCGCGTTTTGTTACTGCTGTAATTTCTGTAATGGAAATCGAAGATGTATTCGATGCAAGAATTGTTGTCGGTTTGCAACTCGCGTCAAGTTTTTTAAAAATATCTTTTTTGAGTTCGAGATTTTCCGGAACTGCTTCAATCACCAAATCCGCATTCGCAACCGCATCTTCCAACGAAAGAAAAGTTTTGATATTGGAAAGAGTTTTGTTTTTTTGCTCTTCGGAAAGCGTTCCTTTTTTTACTTGCCTATCGAGATTTCCCGAAATTGTTTTCGTTGCTTTGTCGAGAAATTCTTGTTTCACATCGTAGAGTGAAACGGGAAATCCGTATTGCGCAAATGTGTGAGCGATACCGTTTCCCATCGTGCCGCCGCCAAGGACGGTGATAATTTTTATTTCCATAAAATTTTTGGATTGTAATTTAGTTTTCTTTTTTAGTTCTACTTTCTCGGATAACTTTGACAATTTCTTTTTATCGAACTCATTCCACTCGTTGCCACCGAGTATAGTTTAGTGCAAACCAAATTAGGAATGTAACCAAAAGTGTTGCTCATATTTGCATTGAAACAGTTATCCAATCAATAATTTCCGCAAATGATGTTCACTCGGTCATTGTGTGGTTATAGATTATACCATCAGCGCCATATGAAATTCGCGGAGATTTTATTAATAAGATGATAACAGTAATTGCACATAGAATTATGTATGATGCATTGAAAAAAACTCATAATGTTTCCTTTGTTCCGCCGCCGAGAACGATGATGTGAGAAATTGACATATTTTTATAAAAAGTTTATTGGGGAAACGTTTGTGAAGGGAAAAAATGAAGGGGAGTGTTTTTTAAAATAAAAAACGCCGCGTTGTTCTATTTTCCGCGCACGCGGCCACGAACGGAGGGGACAGCTTCCATTTACTTGTGTGACCTTCCGTACGGCTGGAAGCACAGCAAAGAACTGGCTGCATGAAAAACCGTACGGAAGAAAACCGAGTAAAATATATTGCTTCACTAAATACCTTGCAAGAAAATGAATAAAAAAATTTACTTTTTTTTAAAATATTTTTTTAGGGAAAATTATATTTCTACAATCATACTACTCGCTTCACCGCCGCCGATACAAATTCCCACCATTCCACGTTTTGCATTGCGTTGTTTCATTGCGTACAAAAGCGTAACTAAAATTCTACAACCGCTCGCGCCAATCGGATGACCAAGTGCAACTGCTCCGCCATTTACATTTATTTTTTCTAAATCCAAACCGAGCATTTTATTTACTGCGAGATTCACAACCGCAAACGCTTCATTGATTTCAAACAAATCAATATCATTTTTTGTAAGTTTTGCTTTCGTTAAAACTTTTTGAATTGCATCAGCCGGTGCAGTAGTGAACCATTCCGGTTTTTTCGCCGCAGAACTGTATGCAAGAATTTTTGCAAGAGGTTTCAAACCAAGTTTTTCCGCTTTTGTTTTCGACATAATCACAACTGCTGCTGCTCCATCATTTATTTTCGAAGCATTTGCCGCTGTAACCGTTCCATCTTTTTGAAATGCGGGTTTCAGTGTTGGAATTTTATCGAACTTTACTTTCTTCGGTTCTTCATCTTCACAAATTATCAACGCGTCTTTTCCTTTTTGCTCAATCGCTACATTCACGATTTCATCTTTGAACAAACCTTTCGCTTGCGCTTCGATTGCAAGTTTGTAACTGCGAATTGCGAACTCGTCTTGCGCCTCTCGTGTTACCACACATTCTTTTGCGCACAACTCCGCCGCATTTCCCATATGAAAATTATTATACACATCCCACAATCCATCTTTAATCATCGCATCGGTAAGTTGCTGATGTCCCATTCGCAAACCGTTCCGCGCATTTTCCAAAATGTAAGGAACGTTGCTCATACTTTCCATTCCACCGGCAACAACAATTTCCGCATCGCCAAGTTGAATTGCTTGCGCGCCGAGCATTACCGCTTTTAATCCGCTTCCGCAAACTTTGTTAATTGTCATTGTTTCCACTGTTTCGGGAAGTCCTGCAAATAATGCAGCTTGACGTGCTGGCGCTTGTCCTTCACCCGCGGTGAGAACATTTCCCATAATTACTTCGCTCACTTCACTCGCAGAAATATTTGCGCGTTGTAATGCTTCTTTGATTGCAATTGCACCGAGTTTTGTTGCAGGGATTGATGATAAACTACCTTGAAATGCGCCGATGGGAGTTCGTGCTGCGCTAACGATAACGACTTCGTTCATAAAAAAATTAGTGTTGATTCGTGAAATTCGCGGCTAAAAAATGCGGGCAAAAGTTACAAAGAAAATGAAGCGAAGAAAAATTGAAATTAGATTCCAGTGTCTTGAAAACATACTCAAACATATTGTCCCGCAGTAAATCCCGAACTCCACGCCCATTGAAAATTATATCCCCCAAGCCAACCGGTTACATCAACAACTTCGCCGATAAAAAATAATCCGCGCACAGTTTTTGCTTCCATTGTTTTCGAGGAAAGTTCATTCGTATCAATTCCTCCGCGCGTAACTTCCGCTTTTTCAAATCCTTCCGTTCCAACGGGAGTTACATTCCACGAAGAGAGAAATGCAACAAGCGTTTTCAATTCCTTTTCGTTCCATTGATATATTGGTTTTGAAAGCGGAAACTGTTCGCACCAAATTTCGACGAAGCGTTTTGGAAGATATTGTGCAAGCAAAGTTAATAACGAAATTTTGCTTTGCTGATTCAACCAAAAAATATTTTCAACTTGTTCATTCGGAAAAAGATTGATGGAAAGCGAATCGCCGCTATTCCAATACGAAGAGATTTGTAAAATCGCTGGTCCGCTTAATCCGTGATGAGTGAACAGAATATTTTCTTCAAATGATTGCTCATTACATTCTACAATTGCTTCGAGAGAAATTCCACTGAGTTGATTAAACATTTTCATTTCCTCTTTAGATAAAAGTAGCGGAACAAGCGCGGGCTTCGGTTCGATAATGTTCAAATCAAATTGTTGTGCAATCGAATAACCGAAATTACTCGCACCGACTTTCGGAATGGATAATCCTCCGCTTGCAATTACAACAGTTTCACTTTCAAACACTCCGAGATTTGTTTCAACAGAAAATGAAATCGCTTTCGAAATATTTTTTACTTCACAGTTCAATACAATTTCCACACAGACGGCAGTACATTCTTTCAGCAACATTTCCACAATTTGTTTTGCGCTACCGTTGCAAAATAATTGTCCGAGTTTTTTTTCGTGATATGCAATGTTATGTTTTTCTACAAGCCGAATAAAATCATTTTGCGAATAACGTACGAGTGCAGATTTACAAAAATGCGGATTTTCTGAAATAAAATTTTCTGAAGAAACATTGAGATTGGTAAAGTTGCATCGCCCGCCACCGGAAATCAAAATCTTTTTTCCTATGTGGTCGTTGTGTTCAATCACTAAAACTTTTCGTCCGCGTTTTCCCGCTTCCATTGCGCACATTAATCCCGCTGCACCGCCGCCGATGATGATAGTGTCGAGGTTATTGTTTCGAGTTTCGAGTTGTTTCAAAATCTAAAATCTTCAATCTTCAATCTAAAATATCGCTTTCACTTCCGCTCTTGCCGCGTGCACAACATCGCGCGTTCCTTCCTTTCTTCCATCGTAACTTGCGCTCGACTGCAAATAGTTTGTGATTTGATAATCGTACGCAACTTTCCACAGCCACGAAATTCCGGCAACGTTTCCATTGGTAAGTTGATAAGGAAAATCAATGAGATTTTTCGAAAGCAAAATTTCTTCGCGTGTAAATTCAATACGCATTTGTCCTTTGTTTTCAAATGAATACGTAAATCGTGAAGATTGTGAATTCATATCAGCAATTATGGTTTGCGGTTTGTTGTTTGTGGTTTGAGATAATTCAAGTTTCAAACCAAATTCAAATTGTTGTTTCGGACGATAGGAAAAATCGGTTGTAAAAGAATTTCCGATAATATCGCGCACACGATTATTTGTAACGGTCGAAGAAAGTTTATCATTTATATTTGTAAAATCCGTTTGATTCGAAATTTCTTCATCGAGTTGAATGCGTAAACGTATCGAACGCTCGCGATGGTAACCGCGTTCAATGGATGTTGCAAGTTGTGATAATGATTTTCTCTGTTGAAAACGAAATCGTAAAGAAAGTTTGTCGTCGTTTTCATTCCAGAATATATCGTGAGTTTGCTGTTGATTTCCGGTAATAGTGCTGTCGCTGAGAAATTTGTTCAATCGCAAAAAATAAATATCGTTTGTATTTGGAGAAGAGTTTTTTTCTTCGATGCGAAAATTTGACTCGCTCGTGAGTTTTGAAAAAAATAAATTTTCCGCAAGAGAAAATATTTTTGACGGAGAAATTTTTACGCGCAAATTTGTCCGCACGTCAACAACCGGAAACAATGCATCACTGGGAAGCGAAGTGAGAATATAATCGCCGTCGAAACGCGTTAAATCAAAATCCGCATCGTTCACAATTCCGTTGCTGTCTCTATCGCCGACGTACACGTAATTTCCCGTTCCGCGTTTTACTTTCAAAAACACACGCTCAAGTTTTGCGCTGCGTTCACTCGTTGCTTCGTAGAGCCAGTTTGTTTCCACTCCACTTTGCAAAGGAGAATATCTTCCTTGCCAACGGAAAAGGTTCGTCGCAACATTTTTATTGTAACTGAATGTTTTTGTAAAATTTTTCTTTCGCAACGTTACATCGAATGTGGAGGAAAAATTTTGCACATCATACAACGAAAGAAAATATTTTTGTGTCGTAGTTTTTGATGCGCGAGTGAAAACATTAGCAACAACAGAATCTTCATTACGTATTTCCACTTCCGAAGAAATTTCCGTTCCGAAAAAATTTTGCAACGAAAGTTTCGGCGCAAATTCATTGAAACGAAAACTGCTTTTGCTCAACGTTGATTGTGATGAATCGAATTCGTTTCGCTTTTCATTTTCAAAACGAAAACTTGGAATTATTTTTTCGATTTTCCATTCAGTATTTCCTTTTTGTCTGAACCAAGTAGATGAGAAGTTGAGATTTTGAGATGGTGAGATTTCATTTCGTTTAATATTTTCAACGTAATAATTGATTAAAGGCAATTTCTCTTTTGCAAAATGTACATTTCCCGTTGTTCTGTTGGAAGAAAGATTGTCGCGTTGCAAATTTCCCAAACCAAAATTGAAATTGAAAAATTGTGTTGGCGAATACGTAACATTTCCTTCTGAAATTCTTTCGCTTGTTTGTCGTCCATTTGCAATATTCCACGTTCGTAAAAATTCCGCATCGTTCATTCTATCAATGGAAACAAAACGTGAATCAACAAATCGCTGTTTCGCAAACAAAGAAAACGTTCCGACATTTTTTATTTCTTGCGAATGATAATTCAAAGAAAATTTATGCGCTCCTCCATTTGCATTGTTATTATCGAGCGAAGAAAATCTATTCGCATCAAAATTGCTCGTAGCAAATTCGCTCTCAATTTTCAAACTATCCGTAATGTTTGCCGAAATTTTTGCGACGCCGATTTGATTCAATTCCGGAAGCGGAAGAAATATTTTCGGTAAATACGAACCGAGATTTTTGCCAACAAACTCAAATACACCGATACTTTTTCTATCATAATCGCCGTTTCCATTTCCGACAAACGAAAACGTAACAGAAAATTTTTGCACACTCATCGTATCTGGTTTGTAAATGAAAATTGTGTCGGTTGTCATTCCCGTGAAAACGGGAACCCGAATATAATTTCCGAGCGAATCCATTCTCCATCCATTTTTCGAAGCGAGTTCGCGGTTATTTCCCGCCTTGCGCAAAATAATTCTATCACTATCAGAAAGAGAAACATCGAGGGGTGAATCGAAATCATCTCCTTCACGATAATACTGCAATGCAACGTTCACGTGATTATCAAAAAAAATATTTCCCGTTCGTGCGGCAAAACTGTTTCTCGCATATTGTCGGTCGGTGTATTCAAAATCCACGACAATCCTCGAAACGCTCGTAATCAATCGCCGCGAAGTGAACGTAATTTCCGCAGTAGAATAATCAATCGTAAAATCGTTGCCATCGCCGCGCGACATCGTTTCACCGTTCACGTACACGCGCTCGCTTCCTGCTATAATAATAATATTTCGCTCGTTATTTTTTCCATAGAAACGATACGGACCTTGCACGCCTTCGATGCCGGAAAACTGATTCGTAAAAAACTTTCCTCTTGAAATTGCGGCAGCAAAAATCAGTGAATCTGTGGCATAATATTTTACACTTCCTTTTGCTCCTTGCAGTTTACGATTGAGCGAACCGAATTCCGAATTAGAAAATTGCAAATCGAAATCGCCGAGTGTTGCGGAAAAATTCGGATGAAAAATTTCGATATACACTTTATCAATTTCCGAAAGCGTTTGCGTGTTTCCTTCCGGTTGAATCGGAATATTATTATCGGAAAGCGCGGCAACAAGCGAAACATCATCCGATAGTTGTCCGTTCATTTGCAATTGAAATTCCGATTGCAAAGAAAAATCTCTGTTTGTTCCAATCGTGAACCCGCGCGCGATACTTCCGCTTTTCTGCACATTATTTCCGAAAAGATTATCAATCGAAAATCGTTTATCGCTTTCAATTTCTTTTTTTGCTTCGCCGATGACTTTGTTCTGCACAGTGTCTTTTCTAAAAACAAGTTCGCGGTGAAAATATTTTTCTTTGAAATGAAACGGTAACGCGCGATAGGTTATTGTGAAGAAGTGAATTGTTGAATCGTTTTTTGTTATTCGAGAAATTGTTGGAAGCAAAGTGATTGTTCCTTTTCTTTTATCAAGAACATAATCTTTTCCATTTTCCAATTTTGTATTTGAATCGAGAAAAATTTCTTCACTGTTCTTCTCGATGAATTGATGCGCAAGTTTGTATGTTGAATCATTAGTGAGAGCAATTTTTTCTGAAAACGTTGGAAGGAGTGATGGAATGTTGGAGTGTTGGAGTTGCGGAGGAATGGAATCTTGCGCTTTGGCAATATTTGTTGGCAACGAGAGAAAGACAATGAAAAGAAAAATATTTTTCACGGCGGAAAATATATGAAATTGTAAAGCGAACAGACAGTTTGGTTGTAGAAAAATACAAAACTACAAGTTCTCCAATTCCTTAAACCTTCGTAGCACTGCGCTCTCGAATACTCTTACCTTATGACCTTATGGTATGCGGGAAGGCAATAAGGTGAAAAATGTGCGGGTTGTTGCTGTTACTAAGGTTTTCGATTTCTTACTCAGTAGGAATCTATTTTTGCCCTAACCCCACGCACGCCCACTTCCCAGCAACTTTTTTCCGAAATTGTCCAAAACAGCGTGTTTGCCCTATTCCAAAATTTGGAAAGCCATAAAAAACGTTTCTTGCCCTATTCGTAAATTACGAATGCCATTTTAACGGTTTTTTTGCCTAATTGCAAAATTGGATTTGGGATTTTTGATTTTAGATTTGGGTTATTAAAAACCTGCAAACGACAACCGCACACCGCATATCGCACATCCCAAATCTAAAATCAAAAATCTAAAATCAGAATGTTATTTCATCAGCAGCAGTTTCTTTGTTGCAGAAAATTCTTCCGCCTGCAAACGATAGAAATACACGCCGCTCGTTAATCCGCTTGCATCAAATTGAACTTCGTGCATCCCTTCATCCATTTCTCTGCTGTGAATTAACGTTGCAACTTCCTGTCCGAGAACATTGTAAATCTTCAACGTTACTTCGCTGACTGCTGACAGCTGAAAGCTAATTGCTGTGCTTGGATTAAACGGATTCGGATAATTCTGATGTAATTCGTACATCGGAATTTGTTCGTTCACGTTACTTTGCGGAACAAAAAATGCCGAATTACTTTTCGACGAATATTTTACAACGCCAACTTCGCGCGCTGTTTTTACTCCGAGTAGACGCATGGCATAAACATTCTTTTTTCCACTGGGTTGATTGGTGCCAAGAACAACACCGTTCGTATCAATTTCATAATTGGAAGAACTCAGCGATGCCGCAAATCCGTTATTGATTTTCCGAAGCACAAATGCGAAGTTGTCCAAATTGGTAAATTCATCAACACTATCTATGCCGTATTTTTTGTAATACGTCATCGCAGTATCAAGTATTTTACCGATGTCGTCCAGTGTTTCTCCTTTCAACTCGCCGCGTCCCGTAAGTTGAAACGAAGTATCGAGCATCAAACCGCCGAATCCCGGTTCCGTTACACTTGTTTGACTCGCCAGTAAATTCAGTTTGAAACAAATTCCCTGTTCCCAAATCAGATTGTTGTACGTATCGCGTTTAGGTTTTACCGTTTTACTGAGTTTCTTCGATTTCTTTCCGGGAATACGCAGTGAATCTATCGGATACGATTTTCCATCGTGCGATTGTGTGTACATTTTTCCCAAGTCGCTTCCTTTCTTAAACGTAACCCATCCATATTTTTTCGCAGAATCTTTCAGCAGTTGTTCAATGCCTAAAAATGTTGCGCCGTTTTTTCCCAGATTGATGAACACATTTTCCAACGCAGTAGCGATGTTCGGATTTTCTTTCAATACTTTTCCTTCTTTGCCGTTCACAATTCCTTTGATGAATTTCATCTTCACCGCTTTGGCGGCTAAATTGACATCGGGTGCAAACGTGCGGAAATACACCGTATCGGGAATCTGATAATTCACAAAGGTAACGGAATCAATTCGTCCTTCTTGTAACGAAAGCGTAACCCGTTGAACAGAATCGTTCGTTGTCGTCGTGTTCACAACGCGCTGAATCGTTCGCCAATCATCGCTATCGGCGGCAACAACGATAAATGTTCCGGTTCCTGCATCTTCAAATTCAACGACGGAATCTGTTTCCGTTGAAAGGAAATTTCCCTGCGAAACGGAAGTTGTGTACAAACTCACGCTCCAACGTTTTGAAGTTCGGTCATCCGTTGACGCATTGTTTCCATCTGCATCGGAATATGATTTTATTTTCAATGCGGAAGCGCTTTTTAACAAACCGAGTTGCGGTTCCGGAATTCCTTTCAGCATCGAAGGATTGTAATTGAGCGAAACTGTTGCCGGCGAAAAATCCGTCGGTGAACTGCCGAAACTTTTTTCCGGAGCGGCTTCTTCTGCGGCGACATCGTACAATGGTCCTCCGGTAGAATCGCCTTGTTTATGCCCAACTTGTCCAAACGCCCATCGCGAATACGTTTTGATATTTCCGACGCGAACAACATTCTGCGCCGTATCTACCGTTCCTCCTTTGAACGCAAGGTATGTTCCCGCAGAAATATTGGAAAGTGTCGGATGTTTCGTGAAAGAAATGGACGCGGGATTGGTTCCGTTTCCGCTCAACTGAATCGAAGTTGTTAATGAATGAAAGCGATATATTCCCGTTTGTCCTTGTCGCAATTTTCGCTTCAGTGTTCCGTTGTAAATTTCTCCGCTTCCCGAAACTGCATTCGTATCATTATTTAAAATGACAATCGTATCCGCAGTTTCTTCTGTTTTATTTGTCGAGCGATTTCCCACGGTAAGCGTTGCATTCAACGTAAGATTATTTTGCACAATAATTTTTCCGCTCGTAATGGTGCTATCGCCGTTAATCGTCAAATTGTAAAACGTTGTCGAATCGCCCGCCGCGAACAGCGAAGGGAATCCATTTGTTTTTCCGCCACCGCCGGATTTTTTCTTTCCAACGTGTTTCTTTTTATGTCCATGCATTTTCACGTGCGATTTTCCCGGTTGAAAATTTCCACTGACAGAAAAATCTCCTTCAATTTCGATTGCAGGATTTTCCGTGGTGTCAATTTCCACGTCGCCTTCGATTTCCAAACTTCCGAGAATATGCAATGTATCATCGCCCGCAATAATGACAACGGTAGAATCGGGAATAATAATTGTTCCGAGCGAATCATTTCCCGATGGCAAACTATCAGTGTTGATGACGATGTTGATATGCGGCGGCAACTGAATCGTATCATTCGGTCCCGGCAAGGTATTTCCTCCCCAAATCGAAGTATCGTTCCACGTAATTGTTGTATCGGGCGGCGGTGAGATGACGATTACTCCGCGGCGAAAATTTCCGAAATCAATATTGGTCAATGTTGCGCCGCTGGCAACTTGAAGCGTGTAAAATTCCGGAAACTGCGGATACATTTGCAACCATCCGGGAACATTTTCTTCTTTCACATAATACGTTCCAGCAATTAAATTCGTGAACGAATAATTTCCCAACGAATCCGTTTCCGTAGAATCGAACAAATTGCCGGAAGCGAGATAAATTTTCCAGTTCGGTATTCCGCTTTCTCCCGCATCGTATTGATGGTTTAAGTTTGCATCGAGAAATTTCTTTCCGCTGATGGATGCTGTTGCGTAACCGCCTTCGTTGTAAAGGTTTTCAATATCTAATTCAGTTATTGCGTAATTGTATATGCGGATGTCGTCAATTGTGCCTTCAAAGTAACGAGCGGCAACTTCATCAAGTCTCGGTCGAATACAGCCAATCGCCATCTCCTGAGCCGTTGGTTCTATCACTCCTGTTGTGGTCATAGAGTTAAGGAGTTCTCCGTTTTTATACAACTTGAAAAGCCCCGGATATTCCCACGTAAGGGCAATGTGATACCAATTCGTATCAGAAGGAAGAAACGTTGTCGTTAGTTCGTCATAGTTTTCTCCGCCAACATCTGCTTTGAGTCCCGGACCAGGAAATTCGAATTCCATAGAATATTCGTACGAAGGTTGACCATATGCTGCCTTCCCAATTATATATTCTCCGATCTTTGCGCTGCCAGGAGTTTTTATCCATGCAGAAATCGAGATGGCGTTTGTCAGTTGAAGCGTTATGCTATTACCGCAGTTGATAAAGTTGTTAGTACCATTGAAGGAATACGCGCTGTTTGCATTTCCAAATCTATCCGTTGTAAGTGTTGCGCCGTTCACTGTGCCGTTATTGCCATACACCGTTGCATCGTTGGCATTGCCGTTGAAAGGATAATACGCTACAAGTCCCGTGTTGATTTCAAACGTAACGTGAATGGAATGGTTTCCTGTAATATTATCAAACGTATATTCTGTTACTGCGCCAACGGAAATATCGCCTTCGATAAATACATTGAGAACGTGATATCCTGCATCGGGAATAAACGTGAACGTTTGACTTCCTCCGTGATTCACGGTAACAATTCCTTTCGGCGAAATATCTCCGTTCGTTCCTGCTGATGCAATTATCGAATACGTATTGATTGCAAACGTTGCAACAAGAGTATGATTTGCCGTAACATTCGTGAACGTATATTCCGAAACCGCTCCCGCAGAAAATTCTCCATCTATCAGCACATCGAGAATATGATAACCTGTATTCGGTGCAATCGTGAACGTTTGATTTTCTCCGTAGTTCACTGTTACGCTTCCGTTAGGAGTTACGCTTCCGCTCGTGCTTGCTGTTGCGTTAATCGTAAAGATATTCATTGCAAACGTCGCCGTTATCGTATGATTTGCGGTTACATTGGAAAAGGTGAACGACGATGTGTTGCCGACATAGACACCATCTACAATGATGCTGTCAATATGATAACCGGTATTGGGAGTGATGGTGAACGCTTGACTTCCTCCGTAATTTATTACTGTTGTTCCCGGAGAAATTGTTCCATTTGCACCTTGCGTTACAGTGAGAGTATATGTGTTAATTGCAAACGTTGCATAAATGGTTTGGTTTGCACTTACATTGAAAAAAGAAAATGGTGATGTGTTTCCGATATACGCTCCATTAGCAAAGATACTATCAATATGATAACCCGTATTAGGTGTGATGATAAATGATTGATTTTGTCCTTCATTTATGTTCACAGTTCCTGAAGGAGTAATATTTCCATTTCCGTAAGCATTTGCTGTAATTGTATAGGTTTTTAAATTTCTGAATATGGAAATAGTGTTAGAATTATAATTTGTAACAACTACATCGCCATCGCCATCGCCATCCACATCGCTCACAAAAACCCATTCTGGATAATCTCCTGCCGCGTAATCCACCTTTGTGGCAAAGGTTCCATTCCCGTTATTTTTTAAAACTGAAATGGTTTTATCAGATCTTTTTGAAACAACAATATCTCCATAGCCGTCCCCATCCACATCACTTACAAAAGCCGTTTCTTGGGACCCTCCAGTGTTATAATCTATTTTTGGGGCATATGTTCCATCACCGTTGTTCTTTAATACAGATACGTTGAAGGATGAATAATTTGCAGTGACAATATCTCCATCGCCGTCCCCATCTACATCGCTGACATAAACAGACTGTGGTGAACTCCCTACTTCATAATCCACTTTTGACATAAATGTCCCATTCCCGTTATTCTTCAATACAGATACTTTATAAGCTAAAGGTGCTGTATAATTGCCATTATTCGCAACGACAATATCACCATCTCCGTCTCCATCTACATCACTCACAAAAACTGAATATGGTTGAGGTCCCGTTCTGTAACTCACTTTAGTAGCAAACGTCCCGTTTCCGTTGTTCTTCAACACGGATACAAGGGAATCAGCCTGATTTGTAACTACAATATCACCATAACCATCGCCATCTACATCGCTCACAAAAACTGAAGAAAGACCTCCTCCCGCATTGTAATTTACTTTTGGAGCAAACGTCCCGTCACCGTTGTTCATCAACACCGAAACGGTTGGACTAAAACTTGCCGCCGCAATAATATCACCGTCACCGTCTCCATCCACATCACTTACAAAAACATGACTTGGATAATCGTTTGTAGCGTAATTAACTTTGTCTGCAAACGTCCCATCGCCGTTGTTCTTCAACACAGATACTTCGCCGGGAGAAGGACCACGATTTCCAACAACAATATCGCCATCGCCGTCGCCATCTAAATCACTCACGAAAACAGAGTATGGAAGCATTGTTCCTATTGCAATGTCCACTTTTGTTGCAAATGTTCCCGTGCTGGGTGTTGTTGCAACAGTAAACTGACTTACAAAACTCTGCACGCTTGTATTAACCGCATCTTGCACATTACTCGAAATATCCACCGTTACAACTTCACCATTCTTAAAATCTGTTGTCGGGTTAAATGTTGCAACGGTATTTCCTCCGCTAAATGCAAAACTTCCTCTGTGTCTTCCGCTGACGCTTCCACTTACTATAAACGAAGTTGTATCATTAAACGAACTTGTGCTAAGCGCCGTGTTAAACGTAACTTGCACATTTGCCGAGGGAGAAACATTGAGCGCGTTTTGTGTGGGAGAAATTGCCGTTACTTTTGCGTTTTGTGCAAATGTTGCTGTTATTGTGTGGTTCGACGTTACATTCGTAAAGGAAAACGGAGATGTATTTCCTACATAACTTCCATCTGCGAAAACACTATCAATATGATAACCGGTATTTGGTGTAATGGTGAACGCTTGACTTCCTCCGTAATTTATTACTGTTGTTCCCGGAGAAATTGTTCCATTTGCACCTTGCGTTACAGTGAGAGTATATGTATTGATCGCAAACGTTGCATAAATGGTTTGGTTTGCACTTACATTGAAAAAAGAAAATGGTGATGTGTTTCCGATATACGCTCCATTAGCAAAGATACTATCAATATGATAACCCGTATTAGGTGTGATTGTGAATGATTGATTTGCTCCCTGATTCACATTCACAGTTCCTGAAGGTGTTATGCTACCGTTTGTGCCTGCGGTTGCTGTGATAGTATATTGAATAACATTACCAATTTTTGCTACGAACATATCCGAGTTACCGTTATTCATCAGTGTCGTAGAGCCAAAGGTGATGCTGGAACTATTGAAATATCCTGTAGCATAACTATTTCCCGAAACGTCAACGGCGATACTGCTACTTACTCCCACTGCGCTTGTTGCCCACAGCACATTCCCGTTGCCATCGTATTTGACAACATACATATCATAAACACCACTCCTCGTCAGTGTCGTCGAGCCAAAGGTGATGCTGGAACTTGCAAAATATCCCGTCGCATAACTATTTCCCGAAGCGTCAACGGTGATACTGCTACCAAAATCATAACCTGTTCCGCCCGCACTTTTTGCCCACACCACATTTCCGCTGCCATCGTATTTGACAACATAGATATCATTACTACCACTACTCGCATTCGTCAGTGTCGTCGAGCCAAAGGTGATGCTCGAACTTTTGAACACTCCCGTAGCGTAACTATTTCCAGATGCATCAACGGCGAAACTATAACCAATATCATTACCTGTTCCGCCCGCGCGTTTTGCCCACACAACATTCCCGCTGCCATCGTATTTGACAACATAGATATCATTACTACCACTACTCGCATTCATCAGTGTCGTCGAGCCAAAGGTGATGCTCGAACTTTTGAACACTCCCGTAGCGTAACTATTTCCAGATGCATCAACGGCGAAACTATAACCAATATCATTACCTGTTCCGCCCGCGCGTTTTGCCCACACAACATTCCCGCTGCCATCGTATTTGACAACATAGATATCATTACTACCACTACTCGCATTCATCAGTGTCGTCGAGCCAAAGGTGATGCTGGCACTCGAGAAACTTCCCGTAACATAACTATTCCCCGAAACGTCCACGGCGATACTGTAACCAAAATCACTACTTATTCCCCCCGCGTTTTTTGCCCACACAACATTCCCGCTGCCATCGTATTTGACGACACACATATCATAACCACCATTATTCGTCAGTGTCGTCGAACCGAAGGTGATGCTGGAACTATTGAAATAGCCCGTAACATAACTATTTCCCGATGAGTCAACGGCGATACTGTAACCAGCATCATAATCTGTTCCCCCCGCGTTTTTTGCCCAGAGAACATTTCCGCTCCCATCGTATTTGACGACATACATATCACTACTACCACTACCCGCATTCGTCAGTGTCGTCGAACCGAAGGTGATGCTGGAACTATTGAAATAGCCCGTAACATAACTATTTCCCGATGCGTCAACGGCGATACTTTGGCCTCTATCATAATCTATTCCGCCCGCGCTTTTTGCCCAAAGAAAAGATGGGGCTTGGGCAAAGGCAGTCGTCGTCATTCCCACAAGCGTGAGAAGTAATGCTAAAACTAAAGTAGTTTGTTTCATAGAGATTTCTCCATTAAGTTAAATAGGTGAATAATGTTGTTACTTGAAAAAATTTGTTCTTTGTTATATATACTTACATTTCACTGCGTTTGTTTGTGAGTAAATGTAGGACAAGTTTCTAACTTGTCCTACGTGGTAAAAAAATATAGTTCTCTCGTTTGCGCGTATGAAGCGTGCGCTGGTGTGGCAATGCTTGAAAGGGAGGTTCAGAGAATCAGCAACGGTTGCAGAGAATCTCGATTTTCACGTACGTCTCAACTGCGATTCCTATACGCGTTGTTCGTTGTAAAAAAAATCTGCGTGTAATATAAATTTTTTCATAGTCTTTGTCAAGTGCTTTTGCAGAATGTGTAAAATTAATTCTTC
>Ga0233424_10000398_pt1 | contig 57093 bp, 53 predicted proteins | sample Watercolumn_Towu_FD_181011 | JGI IMG/M metagenome (GOLD analysis project Ga0233424, IMG submission 181011) | Freshwater microbial communities from Lake Towuti, South Sulawesi, Indonesia - Watercolumn_Towuti2014_125_MG | ecosystem: Environmental > Aquatic > Freshwater > Lake | place: Indonesia...
CCTGCTGCAGCCGGTGGCCGACGACGTGTTCATCGGCAGCCCGCCGCTGGCCTTCACGTTCGGTCTCGGTGGGCTGCTGCTGTTCCCGCTCTCGGTGGGCGCCTCGGTGGTGCTGCTGGAACAGGCAGCGCCGAACGTGCTGCTGCAGCACATCCGGGACTTCGGGGCCACCGTGCTGTTCACCGCGCCCACCGCCTACCGCGCGATGCTGCCGCACGTGGCCACGCTGCAGGGCGGCCGGCTGCGCAAGTGCGTGTCGGCCGGCGAGGCGCTGTCGGCCGAGACCCGCCTGGCCTGGCAGGCCGCCACCGGCCTGACGATGATCGACGGCATCGGCGCCACCGAGATGCTCCACATCTTCATCTCGCATGACGAGGCCGGCGCGCGTGCCGGCGCCACCGGCAAGCCGGTGCCGGGCTACGTCGCCGAGGTCGTCGATGCGGAAGACAACCCGGTGCCCGCCGGCACCATCGGGCGCCTGCGCGTGAAGGGCCCCACCGGCTGCCGCTACCTTGACGACGAGCGCCAGGCGCAGTACGTGCGCCACGGCTGGAACTACACCGGCGACGCCTACAGCGTCGATGCGGACGGCTATTTCCACTACCACGCCCGCACCGACGACCTGATCGTCAGCGCCGGCTACAACATCGCCGCGCCCGAGGTGGAAGAGGCGCTGCTGCACCACCCGGCGGTGGCCGAGTGCGGCGTCACCGGCATCCCCGATGCGGAACGCGGCCAGATCGTCAAGGCCGTGGTGGTGCTCAAGCCCGGCCATGTGGCTGACGCCGCGATGGCCAAGGCGCTGCAGGACTTCGTCAAGCAGACCGTCGCGCCATACAAGTACCCGCGGGCGATGGTGTTCGCCGAGCGCCTGCCGCGCACCGCCAGCGGCAAGCTGCAGCGTTTCGCGCTGGCCGCGATCGAGGACGCTTCACGCGGCGGCGCCGGCGCGGCCGCCGCCCCGCTGCGCCAAACGGACAGCGCCGTCGCCGCGACCGCGCATAACGGATAGAGGCGCGTGGCCGTTATTCCCAGAATGGATCCGAACCCCATCCCCTCCGAGAGGACCGCTCGATGACCCGCTCCCTTTCCTCGCTGCGCGCCGCGCTGCCGACCCTGGCCCTGGCCACGCTGACCGCCGGCGCCGCCCTGCCGGCCCAAGCAGCGCCCATCAAGGTCGGCATCGCGCTCGACCTCTCGGGCGCCTTCGCGGTGCCCGGCGCCGAGGCGCGAGACGGCTTCACCCTTGCGCTGCAGCAGCTGGGTGGCAAGCTCGGCGGCCAGCCGGCCGAGTTCCTGATGACCGACATGGGCGGCAGCCCCGACCAGGCCAAGCAGCTGGTCGACCGCTTCGTGCAACGCGACAAGATCGACTTCTTCACCGGCCCGATCGCGTCGAACGTGACGCTGGCGGTGGCCCCTTCGCTGGCCGCGGCGAAAGTGCCGTACCTGTCGGCCAACGCCGGCCCGAGCCAGCTGGCCGGCGCGCAGTGCAACCCGTACTTCTTCGGCACCGCATACCAGAACGACCAGTTCCACGAGGCCGCCGGCCAGTTCGCGCAGGAGCGCAACTTCGCGAAGGTGTACATCCTCTCGGTCAACACCCCGGGCGGCAAGGACGGCATCACCGGCTTCAAGCGCCGCTACAAGGGCCAGGTCGTCGACGAGGTGTACACCAAGCTCGGCCAGATCGACTACGCCAACGAGCTGGCCGCGCTGCGCGCCGCCAAGCCGCAGGCGCTGTACTTCTTCCTGCCCGGATCGATGGGCGTGAACTTCGTGCGCCAGTTCGTCGCCGCCGGGCTGTCGAAGGACATCACGCTGGTGAGCAGCGGCTTCTCGGCCGACGAGGACATCATCCCCGGCGTCGGCGAGCCGATGCTCGGCCTGTTCAACACCGCGCACTGGGCGCACGACCTCGACAACGCACCGAACAAGGCCTTCGTCGCCGCGTTCCGCAAGGCCTACAACCGCTACCCGTCGCTGTACGCCGCGCAGGCCTACGACGCCGTGCTGGCGATGAACGCCGCGGTGCGCGACGTGAAGGGCAAGGTCGACGACCGCGCCGCGGTGGTGGCCGCGCTGGCGAAGGCCAACTACGCGTCGATCCGCGGGCCGTTCAGCTACGGCAAGAACCACTTCCCGGTGGAGAACTTCTACCTGCGCATGATCAGCCGCACCCCGGACGGCGTGATCACCAACCGCACGCTGAAGCCGGTGTTCGAGAAGTACGCCGATGCCTACGCCGCGCAGTGCCCGATGAAGTGAGCCCCCGATGAGCGCCACCCTGATCTTCGAGCAACTGCTCAACGGCGCGGGCTACGGCCTGATGCTGTTCCTGATCGCCGCGGGCCTGACGCTGGTGTTCGGCATCATGGACGTGATGAACCTGGCCCACGGGTCGCTGTTCATGCTGGGCGCCTATGTCGCGGCGCTGGTGCACGTGCACACCGGTTCGTTCGCGCTGGCGGTGGCCTCGGCCATCGGCACGATGGCGGTGCTGGCGCTGCTGCTCGAGACCACGGTGGTGCGCCGGCTCTACGGCCGCGACCACCTGGTGCAGGTGCTCGCGACCTTCGGGCTGATCCTGATCGCCGACGATGCGGTCAAGATGCTGTGCGGCCCGGCGCCGCTGCTGGCGCCCACGCCGGCCGCGTTCGCCACCTCGGTCGAGCTGCTGCCCGGGCTGCCCTACCCGGCCTACCGGCTGCTGATCCTGGCCACCGGCATCGCGGTGGCGCTGGGCCTGTACGCACTGGTGAACCACAGCCGCATGGGCATGCTGGTGCGCGCCGGCGCATCGGACCGCTGGATGGCCGTGCTGATGGGCGTGCGCGTGCACCGCGTGTTCAGCGGCGTGTTCGTGCTCGGCGCGGCGCTGGCCGGCCTGGCCGGCGCGCTGATGGGCCCGGTGATGGCGGTGCAGGCCGGCATGGGCGAGGCCATCCTGATCCCGGCGCAGGTGATCGTCGTGATCGGCGGCATCGGCTCGGTGCGCGGCGCCTTCGTCGCCAGCCTGCTGGTGGGGTTGGTGGACATCATCGGCCGCGCCTTCCTGCCGCCCGTCCTGCGCACCATGCTGCCCCCCGCGGTGGCGGCCGACCTCGGGCCGCTGTTCTCCGAGGTCGCGATGTACGCGCTGATGGCCGCGGTGCTGACCTTCCGCCCCACCGGACTCTTCTCTCCCAAGGCCGCCTGACGCGATGAACACCCTCACTTCTCCCGCCCCGGGCGGGGCGGCGCTGGCCGCCGTGCCCGCCGCGCCGCCGGCGCGTGCCTGGTGGCTGCCGCTCGTGCTGCTGCTGGTGCTGGCCGCGCTGCCCACGCTGGCCCAGGCCGCCGGCCTGGAGTTCTACATCGGCCTGGTGCGGCGCATCCTGCTGTTCGCGCTGGCCGCGGCGAGCCTGAACTTCCTGATCGGCGACGGCGGCATGATCGCGCTGGGCCATGCCGGCTTCATCGGCACGGGCGCCTACACCGTGGTCGCGCTGACCGACTTCGGCGTGCAGTCGGCCTGGCCGATCTGGGCCGCGGCGATGGCGGTGTCGGCGCTGGCCGCGGTGGCCATCGGCGCGATCTCGCTGCGCACCCGCGGCGTGTACTTCATCATGATCACGCTGGCCTTCGCGCAGATGCTGTACTACGTCTGCATGACGCAGCGCCAGTGGGGCGGCGAGGACGGCTACACGCTGCCGATGCGCCCGCAGCTGGGCTTCGGGCTCGACGCGCAGAACGAGGCGGTGATGTACCAGGTGGTGCTCGCGCTGGTGGCCGTGGCCTGGGGGCTGCTGGACCGGCTGCGCGGCAGCCGCTTCGGCGTAGCCGTGATGGGCATCCGCGACAACGACGTGCGCATGCAGGCGCTGGGCTACCCGGTGTACCGGCTGCGGCTGGTGGCCTTTGCGATCGCCGGCGCGCTGGCCGGCCTGAGCGGCGCGCTGCTGGCCACCTGCAACAGCTTCGTCAGCCCGAGCATGATGCACTGGACCGAATCGGCGATGCTGATCGTGATGGTGATCCTCGGCGGCCTCGGCCAGCGCTGGGGCGGGCCGGTGGGCGCGCTGGTGTGGCTGGGACTGGCCGAGACGCTGCGCCAGTTCACCGAACACTGGCAGATGCCGCTGGGCGTGCTGCTGGTGGCGGTGGCGCTGTACGCGCCGGCCGGGCTGGCCACGTTCCGCCTGCCGCGCCGTGGGGGTGCAGCATGAGCCTCTTCCAAGTCGAAGGCCTCGTGAAGCGCTTCGGCGGCCTGCTGGCCACCGACCACGTCAGCCTCACGGTCGAGGCCGGCCAGGTGCACGCGCTGATCGGCCCGAACGGCGCCGGCAAGACCACGCTGGTGAACCAGATCTCCGGCCTGCTGGCCCCCGATGCCGGGCGCGTGCTGCTCGACGGCCACGACCTCACCGGCCTGCCGGTGCACCGGCGTGTCGCGGCCGGGCTGTCGCGCTGTTTCCAGGTGACGCGCATCTTTCCGAAGCAGTCGGTGCTGGACAACCTGCGGCTGGCCGCGCAGGCACACGATGGCTCGAGCCTGCGCTGCTGGGCGCCGCGCTGGCGCGAGACCGGGCTGACCGACACCGCGGTGGCGCTGGCCGAACGCGTGGGGCTGCAGCAGCAGCTCGACCGCACCGCCGGCACGCTGCCGCACGGCGCGCAGCGCGCGCTCGACGTGGCGCTGGCCCTGGCCGCGCGGCCGAAGCTGCTGCTGCTGGACGAGCCGATGGCCGGCATGGGTCCGGACGAATCGGAGCGGATGGTGCGGCTGATCGAGCAGCTGCGCGCCGACATGGCCATCCTGCTGATCGAACACGACATGGACGCGGTGTTCCGCCTCGCCGACCGGATCTCGGTGCTGGTCTACGGCAAGGTGCTGATGGCCGGCACGCCCGACCAGGTGCGAAACGACCCGCAGGTGCAGGCGGTGTACCTGGGCACGGAAAGCCTGGAGGCCGCATGAAGAGCCCCTCTCCCCTTGCGGGAGAGGGGTTGGGGAGAGGGGGTCGCATGGCACCACCGCTCCCCTCTCCCCGGCCCTCTCCCGCAAGGGGAGAGGGAGAAGCGCTATCGAAGGCCATTGAGATGACGACCACATCCCCCCTGCTGCACACCCGCGCCCTCGAAGCCGGCTACGGCGCCAGCCAGGTGCTCTTCGGCATCGACCTCGACATCGGCCAGGGCGAGGTGGTGGCGCTGCTCGGCCGCAACGGCATGGGCAAGAGCACGCTGCTGAAGACGCTGGCCGGTGCGCTGCGCCCGCGCGGCGGTGCGGTGCACTTCGGCGGGCGCGACACCACCGCGCGCGATGCCGACGCCATTGCCCGCGACGGCCTGGCCATCGTGCCCGAGGGCCGGCACTGCTTTCCGAACCTCTCGGTGCGCGAGCACCTGCAGGCCTTCGCCGACCGCCGCAATGGCAGCGCCGATCCGTGGACGCTGGAACGCCTGTACGCCCTGTTCCCGCGCCTGCAGGAGCGCGAGCACCACCTGGGCCACCAGCTCTCCGGCGGCGAGCAGCAGATGCTCGCCATCGCCCGCGCGCTGTCGACCAACCCGCGCCTGTTGATCCTCGACGAGGCCACCGAGGGCCTGGCCCCGGTGATCCGCGAGGAGATCTGGCGCTGCCTGCGCACGCTGAAGGCCGCCGGCCAGACCATCCTGGTGGTCGACAAGTACGTGCACCGGCTGATGGACCTGGCCGACCGACACCTGATCCTCGAACGCGGCCGCGTGGTGTGGCAGGGCGGCTCGGCGGCGCTGGCGGCCGACCGCAGCCTGTGGACCCGCTACCTGACGGTCTGAAGCGCCGTCACGGCGGCGGGCTGTCGGGATAGAGTTCCTCGACCAGCTTGTGCACGATGCCGATGTACCAGCCGTCGTCGTTGAGCCGGTGGCACAGGATGATCGGCGACGTCGCGTTGGCGTCGGCGATGGGCCGGTAGTGCAGGTCGGTGCGCACCGTGGCCGAGGCCGGGATGACGCACACGCCGGCCTCGGAGGCCACCAGGCCCAGCGCCGTCTGCAGCTCGGTCACCTCGACCACCTCGGCCACGCGCACGCCCGCGTCGCTGACGATCGCCAGGATCTGGTCGGCGAAGCTCGGCCGCGGGCTCTTGGGGTAGACGATCAGCCGCTGCCCCGCGAGCGCGGACAGCCGGACCGGCTGCGGCTCGGTCCCGTCGACGGACACCACCGAGGCCGCCGGCATCGCCAGCACCAGCCGTTCCTCGCGCAGCACCGTGCGCGCCACCGCCCGGTCGTCGGTGCGGATGCGGCCGAAGCCCAGGTCGATGCGGCCCGTCTTCAGCGCCTCGACCTGCTGGATCGACGACAGCTCGACCAGCTGGATGTCGACGTCGGGATGCTGCTGCCGCAGCCGGCGCAGCAGGATCGGCACGCCGCCGTACAGCGTGGACGGCACGAAGCCGATCGACAGCGAGCCCTGCTGGTTGAGGCCGAGGCGGCGGGTCGCGGTCACCATCTGCTCCACCCGGCCCAGCACCTGCACCGCCTGCTCGTAGAAGAAGCGCCCGGCTTCGGTCAGGCGCAGCGGCCGGCTGTTGCGCAGCAGCAGCGGCACGCCCAGTTCCTCTTCGAGCAGCTGGATCTGCCGGCCCAGCGGCGGCTGCGCCATGTGCAGCTGCTCGGCGGCGCGCGTGAAGTTGCGCTCGCGCGCCACGGCGACGAAATACCGAAGCTGCCGGAGATCCATAGGGTAAACGATTAACCAGGGGAAGCGGCCCGTGAATCGCATGCGCGACAACCACTTGGGGCTCGACTATACCGATGAGGTCTTGAACCGGACCCAAAAGATACTGGATTCCCGGCGCCACTCCCCGCTCCAATCGGCGCATGCAACACGCTGCGCGCCCCCACCCCCCGTCCGGCAAGGTGCTGGTCGAGAAGATCGAGACCTGCCTGGTCGACCTGCCCACGATCCGTCCGCACAAGCTGTCGATGACCGTGATGGAAGGGCAGACGCTGATGCTCGTGCGGGTGCTGTGTTCGGACGGCAGCGTCGGCTGGGGCGAGGGCACGACCATCGGCGGCCTGGCCTACGGCGCCGAGAGCCCGGAGAGCATGAAGCTCACCGTCGACACCTACCTCGCGCCGCTGCTGGTGGGCCAGGACGCCAACGCCGTGACCGCCGCGATGGCCCGCGTGCACACCGCCGTGCGCGACAACCGCTTCGCCAAGTGCGCGGTGGAGACGGCGCTGTTCGACGCGCTCGGCCGGCGCACCGGGCTGCCGGTCTCCGAGCTGCTGGGCGGCCGCCAGCGCGACCGCCTGCCGGTGGCCTGGACGCTCGCCTCGGGCGACACCGCGAAGGACATCGACGAGGCCGAGCAGATGCTCGAGCGCCGCCGCCACCGCGTCTTCAAGCTGAAGATCGGCCGGCGCAGCGTGAAGGACGACGTGGCCCACGTGGCCGCCATCAAGCGTGCGCTGGCCGACCGCGCCGAGGTGCGCGTGGACGTCAACATGGCCTGGAGCGAGCAGCAGGCGCGCAACGGCCTGGCCAGCCTGGCCGATGCCGGCTGCGAGCTGGCCGAGCAGCCGGTGGCCTCGGGAGCGGCGCTGGCGCGCCTGACCGCGGCGCACTACCCGCTGGCGGTGATGGCCGACGAATCGCTGGTGGGGCCCGCCTCCGCGTTCGAGCTGGCACGCATCGCGGCGGCCGACGTGTTCGCGGTCAAGATCGAGCAGTCCGGCGGCCTGCTGGCGGCGCAGCGGGTCGCCGCGATCGCCGACGCCGCCGGCATCGAACTCTACGGCGGCACGATGCTGGAGGGCGCGGTGGGCACCATCGCGTCGGCGCACGTGTTCGCCACCTTCCCGCACCTGCGGTGGGGCACCGAGCTGTTCGGCCCGCTGCTGATCACCGAGGAGATCCTCGCCGAGCCGCTGCGCTACGCCGATTTCCACCTCGCCGTGCCTTCGGGCCCCGGACTGGGGCTCGAACTCGACCCCGACCGGGTCGCGTTCTTCCGGCGCGACCGCGCGTCCGTGCAGGTCGCGATGCAGGCCTGACGATCCCCAGACCCCCGCCGAGCCGATCCCTCCGCTCTCTTCTTCCGTTCAGATCCCGCAGCCAGGAGACACCATGACCATCCGCATTTTCGACACGCCCGAAGTCCAGGACTTCCTCAAGACGATCGCCGGCCTCGGGACCGAAGGCGGCAATCCGCGCACCAAGCAGATCATCCACCGCCTCGTCAGCGACCTGTTCAAGATGATCGAGGACCTGGACATCACGGCGGACGAGTACTGGGCCGGCGTGGCCTACCTGAACCTGCTGGGCGCTCGCGGCGAAGCCGGCCTGGTGTCGCCCGGCCTGGGCGTGGACCGCTTCCTCGACATGCGCATGGACGCGCAGGACGCCGCCGACGGCGTCGAGAACGGCACGCCGCGCACCATCGAAGGCCCGCTGTACGTGGCCGGCGCCCCGGTGTTCCAGGGCCATGCCAAGCTGGACGACGGCACCGACACCAACGGCCACCCGCTGATCCTGCAGGGCACCGTGTACGGCGCCAACGGCCAGCCGCTGCCCGGCGCGAAGGTCGAGGTGTGGCATGCCAACACGAAGGGCTTCTACTCGCACTTCGACCCCACCGGCGAGCAGGCGCCGTTCAACATGCGCCGCACCGTCATCGCCGACGACAAGGGCCACTACAGCGTCGAGAGCATCGTGCCCAAGGGCTACGGCGTGCCACCGGACGGCCCCACGCAGGCGCTGCTCAGCCAGCTCGGCCGCCACGGCAACCGCCCGGCGCACATCCACTTCTTCGTCAGCGCCGACGGCCACCGCAAGCTCACCACGCAGATCAACATCGAAGGCGACCCGCTGGTCTACGACGACTTCGCCTACGCCACCCGCGACGGCCTGGTGCCGCCGCTGACCGAGCGCACCGATGCGGACAGCATCTCGACCTGGGGCCTGAAGGGTCCGTTCGCCGAGATCGTGTTCGACATCCACCTGTCCGATCTGGTCAACGGCGTCGACAACCAGATCGTCGATCGCCCGCGCGCTTCGGCCTGATCGTGCGCTCGGAGGTTGTCCAGTGAGCAGTGACCTGGCGGCCTTCGACCGCATCGAACGCGACGTGCTGCCGGTGCTGCCGGGCCGGGCCCACGCGCTGGCCCGCCTGCGCGCCCTCGCCGAGCAGGCCGGGCTGGCCACCGTGACGGTGATCGGCAAGTACAACCACGGCAAGAGCCGGCTGCTCAACGAGCTGATGGGCCACGATGCGTTTGCCGTGGCCGACCGGCGCGAAACCGTGCACCTGAACGTGCAGGTGCGCGACGGCGTGCGCTGGCTCGACGCGCCGGGGCTCGACGCGGACGTCGGCGGCGCGGACGACCGCTTCGCCCAGCAGGCCGCGTGGCTGCAGTCCGACGTGCGGCTGTTCGTGCACTCGGCCAAGGAGGGCGAGCTCGACGCCCAGGAGCGCGCGCTGCTGCAGGCGCTGCAGGCCGATGCCGCCACCACGCGCCGCCAGACGCTGCTGGTGGTCTCACAGGTCGACCAGGCGGGCGACGAGGCCGAGCTGCAGCAGGTGCTCGCGGCCATCGGCCGGCAGGCCCCGGGGCTGCCGCTGCATGCGGTGTCGGCCACGCGCCATCGCCAGGGCGCCGAGGGCGGCAAGCGGCTGCTGGTCGAGCGCAGCGGCCTGCCCGCGCTGCAGGCCGCGCTGGACCAGGCGCTGCAGCGGGTGCCCGCCGCCCGCCTGCATGAATCGGCCGCGCTGAAGGCTGCGCTGCACCACGACCTGCAGCACCGCGAGACCACGCTGGCCACGCAGCAGGCGGCGGCGCTGGCGCGGCAGGCGCAGCAGCGCCGGCAGTTCGACGACGACCTGCGGGCCGTCTTCGACCAGGCGCAGGACGACCTCGCGGAGATCCTCTCCACCCCCGGCCCGGACCTGGCGCTGCAACCCGACCGCGTGGACGACCAGTTCCGCATCACGGTGGGCCGGCTGGAGCGCGCCCGCGTGCAGGTGGCGTATGCGAAGGTCTGCCTGCAGCTCAACGCGGCGCTGACGAAACACGGCGCCAACGAACTGCCCGCGGCCCAGCACACCGCAGCCCGCAGCCTCAACAGCGTGATGGTCGCGGTGCTCGGCGTGTCGGTGAAATACCGCGCCGACCTGCGGCGGATGTTCCAAGAAGCCGCGGGCCGCGAGCAACTGCACCGCGACTTCGCCCGCTACTACGAGCGGTCGGCCGACCGGCAGGCGCTGGCCGCGCACCTGGACGACCTGCGGGGCCACCTGGCCGCGGTGCACACGGCGCAGGAGGCCCTGCGCGCGCTGGAGGGCGGCGCTTGAGCGGCCCGCCCGATCCCGAAGGTCAGTTCATCGCGGCCATCGACGCCCGCGCGTGGCGCGGCAGCGATGCGGGCGACACGCTGCGCGCACTCGACGCTTGGCAGGCCCGGGTGGCCGACAGCCTCGTGCCCGGCCCGCTGCGCTGGCCCGGGTTCGAAGACGGCCATGCGCTGGCCGCGACCGCCCAGGCCCTGCACGACCAGTGGCCGCACGACGTGCAGGCCTGGCGCGACCAGCGCCGCGCCCTTGACGCCACACAGGCGGTGGCCGATGCGCTGGCGCACAGTGCGATCTTCCTGGTGTTCGGCAAGTTCAACGCGGGCAAGAGCTCGTTCTGCAACTTCATCGCCGAGCGCTTCGCCGCCCGCGGCCAGCCGGTCGAGTACTTCGCCGTCCAACACGGCGCGCTGGCCGCGATGCCGCCGGGCGGCCGTTTCAAGGAAGGCGCCACCGAAACCACGACCGCGCTGCAGGGCGTGCGCCTGGGGCGGCACCTGGTGCTGCTGGACACCCCCGGCCTGCACTCGGCCACGCCCGAGAACGCCGCGCTGACCCGGCGCTTCACCGACAGCGCCGACGGCGTGCTGTGGCTCACCAGCTCGAGCTCGCCCGGGCAGGTGCAGGAGCTCGGCGAACTCGCCCGCGAACTGCACCGCCGCAAGCCGCTGTTGCCGGTGCTGACGCGCAGCGATGTCGTCGAGGAGGACGAGGTCGACGGCGAGATCGTCCGGCAGCTGCGCAACAAGACCGCGCAGAACCGCGCGCTGCAGGAAGCCGACGTGCAGCAGCGCGGCCGCGAGCAGCTCGCGCTGCTCGGCGTGGACCCGGCGTTGCTGCTGCCGCCGGTGTCGGTGTCGTCGCACGTGGCCCGCCGCGCGGGCCAGACCGCCGCGGCCTTGCACGACGCGGGTTTCGACCGCCTGTGGGCCGCACTGCAGGGCCTCGTCCACCCGGCGTTGGCCTACAAGCAGCGCAAGGCCGCCGAGATCGTGCTGCACCACGCGGAGGAATGTGTGCTCCACGGACTGGACACCGGCGTGTCCGCGCCGCTCGCGTCCCTGCTGCACGCACTGGCCGAGGAACGCGAGGCGTTGCCGCAGCGGCAGGCTGCGCTCGTCACCACCGTGTGGCGCGCGGTGGCACCGGCGCTGCCGGCGCTGCTCGAACGCCACGCCGCGGCCGACGACGTGGCCGCGGTGCGCGCGGCGGCGGCGGGCCTCCTGGCCGATGCCTTCGCCACGGCCGCACATCAGGCGTGGGCCGGCTACACGGCCGCGTCGATCGCCGCCACGGGCCCGCTCGAACTGGACGAGGATGCTGGCTACGACCGCGTCGACGACCCCGCCCACGGCGCCACGGCGGTCGTCATTGGCCACGAGCGGCTGCATGCCGCGCTCGAACACGCGCTCGGCGGCGCGCTGGCGGACGCCGCGGCCGGCGCGACCCGGCAGTGCCTGATGACGCTCGACGCGCTGGAGGCCTCGGTGCGCACGTTGCAGGACTCGGTGACGGCGCATCGCCGCGCCCTCGCGGACCTGAAGGCGGCCCTCCGCGGCACCACCGGCGGACCGGCGCAGCCGGATCCACGGTGGTCGTTTGGTGCATTCGGTTAGTCTCAGAATGGGATGGTGGCTTTCACCCAAAGCGCCGAGCCTTCGGGCCGGTTGCGCACTGCGAACTCCTTCTGCAACTTGGCGGTGACCAGCAGGCCCTTGCCGTCGGCATAGCGGATCGACGGGCCGAAGCCGACGGCCGAGGCCTTGCCGGTGCCGGCGTTGGGGCCGCTGTCGTCGGTGACCTGGCGGTAGAAGTGGCCGGCGCCGCCGATCACCCAGCCGTTGCCCAGGCCCCAGCCCACCGCCACGTCGCCGTGCAGCGCCTGGCCCGAGCGCGTCTGCGTGTCGCCGTTGCGGCCGTTGATGTCCACCATCGCCTTCAGGTCGGCGTTCAGGCCGGTGGGCTGCAGGTAGGTCACCGCGGCGATCGGCTGGTAGACCCAGATGTTCTTGCCCAGGCTCGCCGGGTTGTTGCGGTCGTATTGCGCAGTGGGCGCGTAGACGTCCAGCGCCAGCACCGAGTGCAGCGACGGCGAGTGGTGGAAACCCAGTGCCGGGCCGAAGATCAGGTCGCCCACGCCGCTCTTGCTGAAATGCTGACCACCGGCCGTCACGTCCACCTTCAGGACCGGCGCCAGCGCCTCGAACGCCAGCGAGCCGCCCAGCACCTGCACCGGCGTGACCCAGATCAGCCGCGGCACCACCGCGGTGACCTTGACCTTGAAGTCCGGCGGGCCGATGTGCGTGCCGTCGTTGCCGCGCAGCCGGTCGTAGTGCGCACCGCCGGCATAGACCATGCCGTACACGCCGGGCGGCGGCAGCGCGCCGGCCATGAAGTTCTCCAGGCCGTCGGGATAGAGGCCAAGGCCATTGCCTTCGGTGGCATGGGCCAGAGGGGCCAGTGTGGCCCATCCCAGCGCCGCAACGACATGCCGCAGCGGATGCTTCTTCTTCATCGTCTTCTCCTCGCCCAACGGGCAGTCAGTGATCGGGTGTCTCGGCTGAGGGGGGGGCTTGTGTGGGAGCGGCTTCAGCCGCGATGGACCGTGACAGGGCGCGAATCGCGGCTGAAGCCGCTCCCACAAGGCTCCATCCCACCAAGCTCCATCCCATCAGGCTGCGGCGCCACGAGGACCACTACGCCAGCGCCGCGAAGCGCCCACCGTGGAATACCAGCGGCGCCCCGTCGTTGCGGTCGATGCGCAGCACGCGGCCGATGAACAGCTCGTGGTCGCCGGCGCTGTGGCGCTGCTCGGCGGCGCACACCAGCGTGGCCAGCGCGTCGGCGATCACCGGCACGCCTTCGGCGGCTTCGCGCACGCCGACCTGGTCGAACTTGTCGACCACCGCCGGGTTGGCGAAGCGACTGGCGAGCGCCTCGTGGTGCGCCGCCAGCACGCTGATCGCGAAGTGCGAGGCGCCCTGGAACACCGCGAGGTTGGGCGAGCGGTGCACCAGGCTCCACAGCACCAGCGCGGGGTCGAGCGACAGCGAGGCGAACGAGTTGATCGTCAGGCCCACCGGCCGGCCATCGGCCGCGCGGGTGGTGACGATGGCCACGCCGGTCGGGTAGCGGCCCAGCACCTGGCGCAGCGACTTCGATTCGATCGTGGTGTCACCCCAGTCCTCATGGGCATCCTGGGGGCGGGCAAGCGTGGTGGCATTCATGGCGTGCTCCGGTGGTTCAGGCGGTGGCCGCCTCGGTCATCTTCTGGCCGATGAAGGCATCGCAGGCCGCCGCATCGGTCCACCACGGGAAGTAGTCCGGCGGGTTGTTGAAGCCGTCGACGACGGCACGTGCCAGCGGCGGGCACTGGCCGGCGGCGCCCAGCAGGTTCAGCAGGTGCGGCGGCGGCGGGGTCAGCAGCGTGTTGGTCCACGTGACCACGTGCTGCGCGTACTGCCAGAAGGTCTCGAAGGTCTGCGTCATCCAGTCGTCGGTGAACGGCTGTTCGCCGCGCGCGACGATGGCATCGAGGTACACGCGGCAGGCCTTCGTCGCGTTGTTCGAGCCCTGGCCGGTGATCGGGTCGTTGACCACCACCGCATCGCCGAGGCCGAAGACACGCCGGCCGCTCGGCAGCCGCAGGATCGGCTTGCGCACGGTCGGCGCGAAGCTGCCGGCGAGAACACCGTTAGTATCAGTCAGCTCGACGTGTTTTGCCCGGTCGGCCTCCCACGGCAGGAAGGTCTCGAGCAGGCGCCGGCTGGTGGCCAGGTGTTCCTGCGGCGAGAGGCCCTTCCAGCAGTCCATCGGGCCGCCGGGCACGCCTTCGAACACCATGATGTGGCAGGGGCCCGACAGCGTGAGCGCCGGGAACACGAAGTACTCGCCGAGGCCCGGGATCAGGTTGAAGGCCACGCGCGAGAACGGCGCCGTCGGTGCCAGGCCGTGCACGTAGGTCAGCGCCAGCGCGCGCTGCGGCAGGCTGAAGGCCGAGCGCACCGCGTCGCGTTCGAACTGTTTCACCACCTCGCCCTTGCCGGCCGCCAGCACCACCAGGTCGTGCGTGTCGGCCAGCTGCTCCAGCTCGGCGATGCCGGCGTCCTGCAGCACGAGGCGGCCGCCGCGCTGTTCGAACAGCTCCATCCACGCCGGCATCTTGACGCGCTGGTCCACCGCCTGCGCGGGCTTGCTCAGCCGCTGTGCCCAGTCGATGACCTTGGCGCCGGGCTGCTCGGGATGCGGCACCGCGAGGCCGATGCCCTCGACCCACGGGCACTCGGTCTCCCACTGGTTCAGGCCCAGGTCGCGTTCGATCTGCAGCGAGGCGTCGAACATGCACTGGCTGGACATCACCTTGCCGCGGCGAATGTCGTCCGGCGTGCGGTTGGTGACGAGGGTGACCTCGTACTGCTGGTCGAGCAGGCCCAGGGCGAGCGGGAGGCCGGCCTGGCCGCCTCCGACGATGGCGATGCGACGCATGAGCGTTCTCCTGATGTATGCGGGGGGGACGGGAAGACGGGGTGGCTCAGGCCATGAGCCTGGGGATGGCCGGCAGGTTCTGCTCGGGGCCCATCGCCGAATAGCCGCCGTCGACGGCATAGTCGGCACCGGTGACGAAGCTGGCGTGGTCGGACAGCAGGAAGGCCACCACCTCGGCGACCTCGGCCGGATCGCCGAGCCGGCCGAGCAGGTGGTACGAGGCCGCGACGGCATCGGCCTTCGGGCGATCGCCGCCAGCCAGCTCGCCGATCACACGCGACCAGGTCCAGCCCGGCGACACCGAGTTGACGCGGATGCGGTCGGGCGCGAAGTCCATCGCCAGGCTGCGTGTGGCCTGCAGCAGCGCAGCCTTCGACACCGGGTAGAGCCAGCGGCCGGTCTGCGCGACGCTCGACGAGATGCTGGTGAAGTTGACGATCGCGCCGCCGCCCGCGGCCTGCAGCGCCGGGCGCACCGCGCGCGCCATCATCACGGCGCTGACGACGTTGACGTTCAGCGCCTGCTGCCAGTCGGCCCGTCCGGAACGTTCGCCGTCGTCGGTGTAGGTGCAGGCCAGGTTGACCAGCGCATCGAGGCGGCCGAAGCGCTCGCACACCCGCGCCAGCTGCTGCTCGACCTGCGCGTCGTCGGTGATGTCCACCGCGGCGAACGTGACCGCGTCGCCATGGCGCGCTGCCACCGCCTGGCCGCCCTCGCGATCGATGTCGAACACCGCGACCCGCATGCCGGCGTCCACGAGGCGATCGACCACCGCCGCCCCGATCATCGTGGCCCCACCGGTGACGATGGCGACCTTTCCTGGCAGACCCTTCATGACGCTGGCTCCTTCAACGCTGTCGATGGCTCGACTGTCGTGGATGGAGAGCGCGGCCTCTAGCCGCGCAACGCCGGGCCTATCCGCAAAGTGCGGGGTCGTGTTGCGGGTGTTGCAGCGGTTCGATCAGCCGCGCGGGCGCCGCGGCTTCGGCGAAGCCGGTGTGGCCGCGGATTCGTCCTCGGACTGCGCCACCAGCAGCCGCAACTGCCCGAGCAAATCGACCAGTTGCTGCCGGTCGGTGACGCGCAGGCCGGCGAACATCGACACCACCCACGATTCATGCACGGTGGCCACGCGTTCGAAGGTTTCGCGGCCCTGCGGCGTGAGCCGCACGCGGAACGAGCGGCGGTCGGCCGGGTCGACTTCGCGGCTGACCCAGCCCTCCTTCTCGAGCTCCTGCGTCAGGCCGGTGATGTTGCCGCCGGTCACCATCAGGTAGTTCGACAGCGAGCGCATGCTGAGCCCGTCGGCATGCCGATGCAGTTGCGCCAGGTAGTCGAAGCGCGCCAGCGACATGCCGAACTGCGTGCGCAGCCGGCGCCGGATCTCGGCCTCGACTTGGTTGGTGCACGACATCAGCCGCAGCCACAACCGCAGCGACTGGTGGTCGTCCTCGGTGACGCGGGCTTCGAGGCCGAGGGTCTCGGGGTCGAGCGGCAGGCGCAGGGGGGAGGCTTTCGAACTCACCACGCCATTCTCCGCGTTTCGGGGCCGGGCACCGCACGATTCGGATAGCGACCGCGGCCACCGCGGCCCACACTGGCCGCTCCGAGACGCCTTGCGAGAGCGAACCATGTGGAAGATCAGCCCCCAATCGTTCGGCTTCGTGCTCACCTTCAGCGGCCGCATCGAGCCCGACGAAATGCGCGACTGGGTGAGCGAAGCGCGCCGACAGCTCCACGGCACGCTGCCCGCCGGCTGGGGCGTGGTGGTGGACATGCGCGAGCTCGAGCCGCTGAGCGCGGCGGCGCAGGCGGTGATGGTCGAGGGCCAGAAGGCCTTCAAGCAGCGCGGCATGCAGCGTTCGGCCGTGGCGCTGAAAGACGCGGTGACGACGATGCAGTTCCGCCGCCTGGCGCGCGAAAGCGGCATCGACGCCTGGGAACGCTACCTCAACGTGCAGCAGTTGCCGGCCTGGCAAAGCGCCGCCAAGCACTGGGTGGTGGACGGCACCGAGCCGCCGGTGTGAACCGGCGACGCGGCGCTACAGCAGCAGGAACGCCAGCACCGCCACCACGGTGGGACCCAGCGCCCCGAGGAACAGCCCGCCGGCGCCGACGGTCTCGTCCTCGAAGCCTCGCTTGAGCAGCGCGGCGCCGGCCGGGTTCGGCGCATTGGCGATCACCGTGAGGCCGCCGCCGGCCACCGCGCCGGACACCAGCAGCACCTTGGTCGCGTCCGCCAGGCCGGGAATCTGGGCGCCGAGGTAGGTCAGTGCGGCGTTGTCGGTGATGGCCGTCAACGCCGTCGCGCCGAAGAACAGTGCCACCGGTGACAGCGAGGCCACCAGCGGCTGCAGCCACCAGCGCTGCAGGCCGCCCAGCACCACCAGCCCGGCGAGGAAGAAGGCCACCAGCAGCGCCTCCTTCAGCAGCAGCCGGTCCTGGTGGCGCTCGTACGCCTGCGCGACGCCGAGGAACAGCAGGAAGAGGCCGAGGAAGGCGACCGGGTGGTGCGCCAGCAGCACCACACCGGCGAGCAGCGCCAGGTGCACCAGCATCAGGGCGAACGGCACCGGCTCGCGCTGCGGCGCAGCCTCGGACCCGGCACCGACACGACGGCGCAGCAGCACGGTCGCCACGGTGGCGTTGACCAGCACGGCGATGAGCGCCTTCCAGCCGATCATGCCGAAGACGTAGCCGCTGTCCCATTGCCACGCCCCGGCCACCATCAGCACCGGCGGGGCGGCGTAGGCGGTCAGCGTGCCGCCGATCGACACGTTGACGAACAGCGTGCCGATCGCCAGGTACTTGGCCGGTTCGGGCACCTCGGGCCGGAAGATCACCGGCGCGAGCAGCAGCGCGGCGATGGTCATCGCCGCCGGCTCGGTGATCAGCGAGCCGGCCAGCGGCACGGCGGCGAGGCCCAGCCACAGCACCGCCAACGGGCGCGGCAGCGGCAGGCCCCGCGCGAGGAGGTTCACCACGCCGAACACCGCCTGCAGCACCGGCCGCGAGCCGGCGATGGCCATGATCACGAAGACGAACAGCGGCTCGGTGTAGTTGCGCGTCTCGGCGTAGCGCAGCGCCTCGCCGCCGCCGGCCATCAGCGCCATCACCAGCACCAGCACGACGGCCCAGAAACCGAACACCACCTCCACCTCGCCGAGCAGGTGGAACACGCCGGCATGGCGCGGAAAGCGGTGGGAGAGGTGCTCGATCTGTTTGGCTGCGAAGGTGTGGGCCAGTGCGATCGCGAAGAGGACGGCGGCGACGAGTTCGAGGGGCGTGGGATGCATCGGTCGACATGAGCAGCACTGCGCGGCGGCCCGACCTGCGCATGAAACCTGCGCAGCGCCCCCTGCGCTGCGCACCCGAGCAGGATGTTAGCGAACCTACGCGCCCTGCGCGCCAGCCGACACCGGCTTCTTCTGCGCCAGCGGCACCGCGTGCCGCACGGCAATGATCTCGGCCACGATCGACACCGCGATCTCGGCCGGCGTGCGCCCCCCCAGGTGCAGCCCGACCGGGCCGTGCAGGCGGGCGATCTCGTCGGCGCTGAGGTCGAACAGCGCCAGGCGCTCCTTGCGCTTGGCGGTGTTGGCGCGCGAGCCGAGCGCGCCGACATAGAACGCCGGCGACTTCAGCGCCTCCAGCAGCACCAGGTCGTCCAGCTTCGGGTCGTGCGTGACCGCCACCACCGCGCTGTGGGCATCGAGCTGCATCGCCAGCACCACGTCGTCGGGCATCTCGCGCGTCAGCGTGGTGCCGGGCACGTCCCAGGCGAGGTGGAACTCCTCGCGCGGATCGCAGCAGACCACCTCGAAGTCGAGCATCAGCGCGATGCGCGCCAGCGCCTGCGACAACTGCCCGGCACCGACGATCAACAGCCGCCAGCGCGGGCCGTAGACGCTGCGCAGGGTGCGACCGTCGAACGTGAAGCCGTCGCCACGCATCGCGGGCTCGAGCCGCACGGCGCCGTCCTGCAGGTCGAGCACCCGGGCCACCAGTTCGTGGCGCGCGGTGCGCTCGAGCAGCGCGTCGATCCAGCCGGTGTCGTGCAGCGGCTCCTGCACCAGCCGCAGCGTGCCGCCGCAGGGCAGGCCGAAGCGGGCCGCCTCCTCCTTCGTGACGCCATACTGCACCAGCGTCGGCCCGGCCACCCGTTCGCCCTGGCGCACCCGTTCGATCAGGTCGTCCTCGACGCAGCCGCCGGACACCGAGCCGACCACCGGCCCGTCGTCGCGCAACGCCAGCAGGGCGCCGGGCGGGCGCGGCGCCGAGCCCCACGTTTCCACCACGTGCACCAGCCAGACGGCGTGGCCTGCGGCGCGCCAGCGGCGGGCCTGTTCGAGTACCTGGAGGTCGAGGCTGTCCATCGGCCGAGGATAGACCACTCCGGCGCAGGCACTGCCGCAGTGCATCGCGCGGCCCGGGCGCACCAAGGGCGTGATCCCGCAGCCACCGCACGCGCTGCTGTTGGTGCGCACGGGGCGGCCTTCCCTGGGAAGGCGGCTTGGTACAAGCCTTGCAACGGTTCCGGCACACAGGACCGGCAGCGTTGCCGGTCCCTGCCCCGGTTCGACGCCTGTCTCCGGTCTGCCACGAGGCACCGCCGCCCCGTGAACACCGCCGCCGCCCTGCGGCGCACGACCCTTCCCTCTCCCTCGTTCCCCTGCTGCGCCCAGCGCCCGTCGCGGCGTGTGTGCGGTCTTTCGGAGTCGCTCGTCCATGAACCTCCTCGTCATCGGCCACGGCATGGTCGGCCACAAGTTCCTAGAAAGCCTCGACGTCCCCGGCGCCCGGGTGACGGTGCTGTGCGAGGAGCCGCGGCCGGCGTACGACCGGGTGCACCTGTCGTCGTTCTTCTCCGGCACCAGCGCCGACGAACTCTCGCTGGTCGAGCCCGGCTTCTTCGAGCGCGACGACCGCGTGCTGCGCCTGAACACCCGCGCCAGCGCGATCGACCTGGCCGGCAAGACGGTGACCACCGCGCAGGGCGAAGTGCTGCCCTATGACAAGCTGGTGATCGCCACCGGCTCGTACCCGTTCGTGCCGCCGCTGCCGGGCAAGGAGCGCGCGGACTGCTTCGTCTACCGCACCATCGAGGACCTGGAAGCGATGCTCGAATGCGGCGCCCGCTCGAAGAGCGGCGTGGTGATCGGCGGCGGCCTGCTCGGCCTCGAGTGTGCGAAGGCGCTGCGCGACATGGGCCTGGCCACGCACGTGGTGGAGTTCGCACCGCGGCTGATGGCGGTGCAGGTCGACGACGGCGGCGGGCGCATGCTGCGCACCAAGATCGAGGACCTCGGCGTGCAGGTGCACACCGCGAAGAACACGCAGGCCATCGTCGACGGCGAGGCCGCGCGCCACCGCATGGTGTTCGCCGACGGCACGCACCTGGAGACCGACATGATCGTGTTCTCCGCCGGCATCCGCCCGCGCGACGACCTGGCCCGCGCCAGCGGCCTGGCGGTGGGCCCGCGCGGCGGCATCGTGGTCGACGACCAGTGCCGCACCAGCGACCCCGACGTCTACGCCATCGGCGAGTGCGCGCTGTGGAACGGCCAGTGTTTCGGCCTGGTCGCCCCGGGCTACGACATGGCCCGCGTGGTCGCCCGGCAGATCGCCGGCGACGCCGCCGCGGCCTTCACCGGCGCCGACATGAGCACCAAGCTCAAGCTGATGGGCGTGGACGTGGCCAGCATCGGCGACGCCTTCGCCCGCACCGACGGCAGCCGCGCCTACCAGTACACCGACGAGCGCGCGCAGGTCTACAAGAAGATCGTCGTCAGCGGCGACGGCAAGCGGCTGCTCGGCGCGGTGCTGGTGGGCGACGCCGCCGACTACGGCACGCTGCTGCAGATGGCGCAGAACGGCATCGCGCTGCCCGCGGCGCCGGAAGCCCTCATCCTGCCGGCGCTCGACGGCGCGGCCAAGCCGGCGCTGGGTGTCGACGCGCTGCCCGACAGCGCGGTGATCTGCTCGTGCAACAACGTCAGCAAGGGCCAGCTGTGCGAGGCGGTGGCCGGCGGCGCCACCACCATCGGCGCGCTCAAGAGCTGCACCAAGGCCGGCACCGCCTGCGGCGGTTGCGTGCCGCTGGTGACGCAGGTGATGAAGGTGCAGATGGCCAAGCAGGGCCTGGCGGTGAACAACCACCTGTGCGAGCACTTCGCGTACTCGCGCCAGGAGCTGTTCCACCTGGTCAAGGTGGGCGAGATCCGCACGTTCGGTGACCTGATCGCCAAACACGGCCAGGGCCGCGGCTGCGACATCTGCAAGCCGGCGGCGGCGAGCATCTTCGCGTCGTGCTGGAACGAGTTCATCCTGAAGAAGGAACACGCGCCGCTGCAGGACTCGAACGACTACTTCATGGGCAACATCCAGAAGGACGGCACCTACTCGGTGGTGCCGCGCATGGCCGGCGGCGAGGTGACGCCCGACGGCCTGATCGCGGTGGGCTCGGTCGCCAAGAAATACGGCCTGTACACCAAGATCACCGGCGGCCAGCGGGTCGACCTGTTCGGTGCGCGGGTCGACCAGCTGCCGGCGATCTGGGAAGAGCTGATCGCCGCCGGCTTCGAATCGGGCCATGCCTACGGCAAGAGCCTGCGCACCGTGAAGAGCTGCGTCGGCTCCACCTGGTGCCGCTACGGCGTGGACGACAGCGTCGGCCTCGCGATCGAGCTGGAGAACCGCTACAAGGGCCTGCGCACGCCGCACAAGATCAAGTTCGGCGTCTCCGGCTGCACCCGCGAGTGCGCCGAGGCACAGGGCAAGGATGTCGGCATCATCGCCACCGAGAAGGGCTGGAACCTCTACGTGTGCGGCAACGGCGGCATGAAGCCGCGCCATGCCGAGCTGCTCGCCTCCGACCTGTCGAAGGCCCAGCTGGTGCAGTACATCGACCGCTTCCTGATGTTCTACACCCGCACCGCCGACCGGCTGCAGCGCACCAGCACCTGGCGCGACAACCTCGAGGGCGGCCTGCAGTACCTGAAGGACGTGGTGGTCGGCGACAGCCTCGGCCTGGCCGCCGAGCTGGAGGCCCAGATGCAGCACGTGGTCGACACCTACCAGTGCGAATGGAAGACCGCGGTCGAGAACCCGGCCGTGCGGCAGCGCTTCCGTCAGTACGTCAACAGCGACGCGACCGATGCGCAGATCGTCTTCGTGCAGGAGCGCGGCCAGATCCGCCCGGCCACCGCGGCCGAGCGCGCCGCCGGCGCGGCGACGCCCGACACCACCCGCGACGACACCCCCGAGCTCACCGCCTGAGCCACCCCGGAGCTTCGAACATCATGCACAAGCCCCTGCACTGGCACCCGATCTGCGCGCTCGACGACATCGTGCCCGACACCGGCGTCTGCGCGCTGGTGAACGAGCGCGCCGTCGCGGTGTTCCACCTGGTCGACGGCGACGACGCGATGGTCTACGCCATCGACAACCTCGACCCCAACAGCGGCGCCAGCGTGCTGTCGCGCGGCATCGTCGGCAACCTCGGCGAACGCACCGTGGTGGCCTCGCCGATCTACAAGCACCACTTCGACCTGGCCACCGGCGAATGCCTTGAGGCGCCGGAGCACTCGGTGCGCTCGTACCCGGTGCGGGTGCACGACGCCTTCGTGTGGGTCGGCGACTGAATCGCCGCAGAACCCCAAAACCTCACGCCGGACAGGGACACAATGGCGTCCCATGTCCGAGCCGCCGCTGCCGCCCTTTCTCGACCCCGACGCCTTGCGTGACGACGCGGCGGCGCAGCAGGCCCGCGCGCTGCCGCCGCAGGCCGCCGTGGCCGGGCAGATCGGGGAACGGGTGGACGAGGCGACGCTCGCCGCGGTCGAGCAGCACGCCGACCTGGCGCCCGAGGTGCTCGCCCGCATCGCCGCGTGGCCGCTGCCGGCACTGCTGGGCGCCACACTCGAACTGGTGAACCTGGGCGAGGCCGCCGCGGCGCTGCAGCAGCTGCTGCGCAGCCGCGTGCCAGGCATCGACTGGCAGGTGCCGGACGACCTGGGCGGCCCGCTGGCGCGCTACCTGATGCTGCACACCAGCCTGGCCGCGCCGCCGAACGAGGCGGTGCCCGAGCCGATGGCGCTGGAGGTCTACGCGGCCTGTGTGTCGGTGGACGGCGTGCGGCTCGACACCTCGGAGGGCGAGGCCTGGTACCGCGGCTTCCTCGCGCGCGAGGCCCGCCACAGCCTGCACGCGCTGGGACGGCTGCGCTTCGAGGTGCGCGCGGCGACCTGGTCGAATGTCTCGTATCCCGGGGTCGGCGTGCCGTTCTACCTCTAGCGCCCAAGACGGCATGGGGTGGGAGCGGCATCAGCCGCGATTTGCGCCACACCGGGAGGCTATCGCGACGGAAGCCGCTCCCACAGAATCGGCTCTTCCACCCGCCGGGAGCTCGCATGGCCTCAACGCCTGGATCGTCGCCGTCCCCCCACGCCGTCGCCTGGCCGGAGGTCTGGCAGGCCGAACGGCAGCGCATCGTGCAGCGGCGCGCCGCACTCGGCCTGCCGCCCCTGCCCGAGAGCCCTGCCGACACGCCGCCGTCGCACTGCACCGCGCTCGCGCTGTCCGGCGGCGGCGTGCGCAGCGCGACCTTCTCGCTCGGGCTGATGCAGGGGCTGGCGCGGCACCGCGTGCTGGAGTCGTTCGACTACCTGTCCACCGTGTCGGGCGGCGGCTACATCGGCGCCTTCTTCTGCAGCCTGTTCCATGGCCGCGACGGCCGGCCGCCGGTGGCCCCCACCGAGCCGTACGAGGTGCTGCGCGGCAACGGCGCCAAGCCGGACGCCGACGACCCGAAGGCCACCGGCTGGCAGCTCTGGTGGCTGCGCAACAGCGGGGCCTACCTCGCGCCCACCGGCGCCGGCGACTACCTCTACGCGGTGGCGATGGCGCTGCGCAACCTGGTGGCGGTGCACTACGTGATCGGCGTCGCCGTGCTGCTGACGCTGCTGCTGTTGATGGCCGCCGACGGCCTGCTGCGCCAGGCGGCACAGGCGCTCGGCGTGCCGGCGCCCACCGGCGAGCCCGGCCTCGGGCTGCTGGTGTGGGCCGGCCTCAGCGCGGCGCTGTGGCTGGTGCCGGCCGCGCTGGCCTACTTCGCCACCGAGATGCCGTCACCGCGCCGCGGCGCGCTCGGGCAGCGGCTGTGGTGGCTCAACGGCACCGGCGCCGTGATGACGCTGCTGGGCCTTGGCGGGCTGCTGGTGGCCGGCCTCGCCCGCGCCGGCCATGCGCCCGTGCTGCTCAGCGGCGGCGCGCTGGCGTTCGCGGCGATCGTCTTCATCGCGCTCGGGCTGTACATCGCCACCGCGCTGCTGGTGCAACGCGGCCACTACGTGCCCGGCGGCCGGGCCGAGAGCGACGCCGCCACGCCGCAGGGCCGCATGCTGAGCACCCGGGTGGCCCTGACCAAGTGGCTGGCCACCGCGCTGAAGGCCACGCTGCTGACGGCCGCGTGTGCCGCGGTGCTCGGCGTGGGCACGGTGGTCACGCGGCTGGCCGAGGCCGACCCGGTGCGGCTGCCGTTCACCTGGGGCGGTGTGTCGCTGCTGCTGGTGGGCGCGGTGAAAAAAGGCGCCAGCACGCTGTCGAAGCTGGCAGTGCCCGACTGGCTGCGCCGCTGGCCGCTGGACCTGCTCGCGCTGGTCGGCGCATTCGTGCTGGGCACGCTGCTGCTGCTGGGCTGGTGCGGCATCGTCTGGTCGGCGCTGTCGCTGCTGGGCATCGGCTGGGCGACGCTGGGCTGGCCGTTCGCACCGGCGTTCCTGCAGCTGGTCGGCGCGGTGCTGGTGCTGAACCTCGCCACCGCCTACTGCTTCCAGTTCGTCAACCTGTCGTCGATCCAGAACCTCTACGCATCGCGGCTGGTGCGGGCCTATCTCGGCGCCAGCAACCCGGTGCGTGCGCACCTGCAGACCTCGCGCTGGACACGGCTGTCGGACACCCATCCGCAGGACAACCTGTCGCTCGCGCAGTACTACGACGCCGCCCTCCACCCGCCGCTGCACGTGGTGAACACCACGCTGAACGAGACCGTCTCGCCGCTCGACCCGCTGGTGCAGCGCGACCGCCACGGCCGGCCGCTCGCGGTGTCACCCGACCACCTCTGCATCGACGGCCGCTGGCACCGCCGCGAGGAGCCGCCGGGCCGTGTGCTGCGCCCGGGCGGGCGCCCGCCGGAGGCGATGTCGATCGGCTCGTGGATCGGCGTCTCCGGCGCCGCGTTCAGCACCGGCATCGGCCGCGGCACGTCGCTCGGCAAGTCGCTGCTGCTCGGGCTGGCCAACGTGCGGCTGGGCCACTGGTGGCGCTCCGGCGTGCTCAAGAGCGCGGCGCCGGTGGCGGCACCGCCGCGCGGCGTGCTGGCCTGGGCCGGCCTGGGCCTGGCCGCGCTGTTCCAGCCCCAGGCCTACCTGCTGGCCGAGCTGCTCGGGCGCTTCCGGGGCAGCTACGCGCGCTACTGGTACCTCTCGGATGGCGGCCACTTCGAGAACACCGGCCTGTACGAACTGCTGCGCCGCCGCGTCGGCCTGGTGATCGCCAGCGACAACGGCGCCGATCCGGACTACCAGCACGACGACCTCGCGAACCTGATGCGGCTGGCGCGGCTGGACTTCGGCTGCGAGTTCCGCCGCCTCGACGCGGCGGCGCTGCAACGCGCCGGCGGCGACGCCGCGGCGTTGGCGCCGCTGTTGATCGACGACAGCAGCCCCGGCCGCGGCCAGGGCACCGACGACCGTTGCATCAGCGTGTTCTGGGCCGCGCGGCCGGGCGAGCCGCTCGAACACGGCACGGCGCTGCTGGTCGTGAAGCCGCGGCTGGTGCAGGGCGCGCCGCTGGACGTGCGCCAGTACGCGCAGGCCCACGCGCGCTTTCCGCAGGAGCCCACCACCGACCAGTTCTTCAGCGAGGAACAGTGGGAAAGCTACCGCAAGCTGGGCGACACGATCGGCAGTGCGTTGTTCCGCGGCGCCGGAGCGCCGCCCGCGGGGCGGCTTGCGACCTTGCGCGGCGCGCTGCTGGAGGCTGCCGGCAACTCCTGTGAGTGAACATTCACTGAGGCTCCGGCGTCGCCGTGCTGTCGCCTGCGAACTGCTGGCGCGCCACCTCCGCCGGGTCAAGGTGGCCCTGGCGCGCATACAGTTCCTCGCCCCAACTGCGCAGCGCGGTCAGTTCGACCCCGCCGTCGCGCAGGTCGAGGAACGTGGTGGCGAAACGCATCGCCCACTCGGTGCGGCTGAGCATCATCTGGCATCCCCTCCGGGCCTTCTGGTGGCCACAGGCCGCATGTTGCATCGCAACAATTTCCCCGGTCCCGGCCAGGGTCGGCGGGCCGGCGCTCTCAGCGCGACGCGCGGGCGCGGCCCACCTTGTCGAGCAGTTCCACCAGCAGCATGCGCTCGCCGGGTGTCAGCGCCGTCATGGCATGGTGTTCGCCCTCGAACAGCCGCTCGGTGGCCTGGCGCACCACCTCGGCGCCGGCGGCGCTGAGGCGGATGTGCAGCGCGCGCCGGTCCTGCGCATGCGGTTCGCGTTCGACGAAGCCGCGCCTGCTGAGCCGGTCGATCCACATCGTGATGTTGGACGGGGTCACTGCCAGCGCGGTGGCGAGCTGGCCGCCGGTGACACCCGGGTTCTCGTGCACCAGCGCCAGCACGGTGAACTCGACCGGCCGCAGGTCGAAGGCGGCCGCGACCTGGGCCTCGAAGACCTGCAGCGTCGTCACCGTCGCCTGCGCGAGGCGGTAGCCGAGGATGCGGTGCAGCGGGCCCTCGTCGAGCTGTCCGGCCGGGGTCGGGGCGGCACGGCGGGCGGTCGGGGCAGGCTTGGGGGACTTGGCAGAAGGGCGGATCGTCACGGCCGGCATTGTCGGGCCTGCGCCGGCACCGACAATGCCGGCCGATCCAGGAGTCCGCGCCCCGATGACCACCACCGTCCCTGCCCACCCGTCCCGCCCTCGCCCGCCGCAGCCCTGGCGACGGCTGCTCGCCGTGCTGGCGCTGCTCGGCAGCGCCGCCGCCCCGGCGGCCGAGGCGCCCGCCGTGCGCGGTCCCGAATCGGTGCAGGACTGGTACGCCGGCGGCCAGCGCTTCGTGCACGAAGCGGCGCGCCAGGCCCGCGGTCCGCTGCGCGCCAGGAACGTCATCCTGTTCGTCGGCGACGGCATGGGCATCTCGACGCTGACCGCCGCGCGCATCCTCGAAGGCCAGCGCCACGGCCGGCCCGGCGAGGAGAACCGGTTGTCGTTCGAGACCTTCCCGCACGTCGCGTTGTCGAAGACGTATTCGTGGGACCAGCAGACCGCCGACTCGGCCCCGACGATGACCGCGCTGATCACCGGCCACAAGGCCCGCGAGGCGATGCTGTCGGTGGACCACCTGACGCCGCGCAACGAATGCGACGCGGCCACCGTGCAGGCGCATGCGCTGAAGTCGCTGCTGGAGCTCGCGGCCGAACACGGCAAGGCCACCGGTGTGGTCTCGACCGCGCGGCTCACCCACGCCACGCCGGGCGCCACCTACGCGCACACGCCGATGCGTGACTGGGAGGCGGACAGCAACCTGCCGGCCGGCTGCGGCGTGAAGGACATCGCCCGCCAGCTGATCGAGGTGTCGCCCGCGGTGCGCCAGAGCCTGCGCGTGGCGCTCGGCGGCGGGCGCACCTACTTCCTGCCGAAGACGCAGGAGGACCCGGAATACCCGGGTACCCGCGGGCGTCGCAACGACGGCCGCGACCTCACGGCGGAATGGCGCAGCAGCCGCGGCGCCCACGCGGCCTACGTCTGGAACAAGGCCCAGTTCGATGCCATCGACCCGGCCGCCACGCCGTACCTGCTCGGCCTGTTCGAGCCGTCGCACATGCAGTACGACGTCGACCGCGCGCGCGACCCGGCCGGCGAACCGTCGCTCACCGAGATGACCACCAAGGCCCTCGAGATGCTGCGCCGCCACCGGCAGGGCTGGTTCCTGCATGTCGAGGCGGGCCGCATCGACCATGCGCACCACGCCGGCAACGCGCAGCGCGCGCTGCTGGACACGATCGAGCTCTCCAACGCGGTGCGCCGCGCGATGGAGATGACCGACCCGGCCGAGACGCTGATCATCGTCACCGCCGACCACAGCCACACCTTCACCATCGCCGGCTACCCGCACCGCGGCAACGACATCCTCGGCCTGGTGCGCGACGTGCCCGACGTCGACGGCCAGCCGGTGGCGCTGTCGAAGGACCGCAACGGCCTGCCTTACACCACGCTGGGTTACCAGAACGGCCCGGGCTATCGCGTGACCCGGCCGGACCTGACCCGCGGCGACCCGACCGCGCTCGACTACCTGCAGGAGGCCGCCGTGCCGCTGGGCAGCGAGACCCATGGCGGCGAGGACGTCGCGGTGTTCGCGCGCGGGCCCGGTGCCTCGCTGGTGCATGGCAGCATGGAGGAACACTGGGTCTTCCACGTGATGCACCGTGCGTTCGGCTTCTGACGATGGCCGCGCCCTCGCGTCGCGCGCTGCTCGCGCTGGCAGCGCTGGCCGCGCTGCCGTTTCTGCCCGACCGGTCGACGGCAGGCTCATCGCATGAGCCAGCGGCGGCCGAGCCGGCGCCACTGGCGGCGCAGTACCGCGCCGTGTGGCAGGGCGCCGGGCGGCCTGCCCGCACCGAGACCTGGACCTTCTACCGCGACGCCCAGCGCATCGCGCTGCTGAAGCCGCAGGAACAGGAGGTCTGGCTGCGCGACCGCTCGGGCGTGCGGCTGCAGCGGCTGTTCCACGCCGACCGCACGCTGGTGGACTACAGCGCCGGCGAACTGCGCACGCTGCGCATCGAGGCCGAGTGGTCGGCACTGGCCACGCTGTTCGACGAGCGCCTGCTGGCACGGTTGCGCCGCCCGCGCGGCGACCACTGGGCGGGTCGCCTCGGCGACGAGCGGCTCACGCTGCAATGGGACCCGCAGCGGCGCCTGCCGGTCACGCTGGTGCGCCAGGGGCCGCACGGCACGCTGACCCTCACCCGCCTGGCCGTGGCGGCGGGCATGGTGCCGCCGCACTGGCCACCGCCCACGCCGGACCGCGACGACTACGACCGCCTCGACGCGGCCGACTTCGGTGACCGCGCCGACGACCCGTTCGTGCGCCGGCTGCTGGCGCGCGAGGTGCGCCTGGGCTGGCGGCAGCACGCCGACTGAGCCTGCCTGCCCGTCAGGCCGGCGCCTGCTCGGCCGCGATGCGCGCCTGCAGGATGCGCCGTGCCCGCACCGCCGCGGCGTCGCCCGGCAGCAGCACCGGCTTGAGCGACCACAGGTCGGCCCCGCGCATGCGCTGCTGCACCGCCTCGATCACCGGCTTGTCCTCGTGCTCGAACGGGCCGCGCAGCGCGACGACGTTCTGCTGCGCGAGCTGCTCGGCCAGCGGGCCCAGCGCCCGCGGGAACGCGATCGCGTAGAAGTAGTGCGTCCGGCCGTCGCTCTCCGGCGTGAAGCAGTGGGCCTGCTGCGACACCACGGCCTGCGCACGATCGCCCCCTGCCGCGCAGCCGCCGGCCCACAGCGCCATGTTCGCCGGCGCGTCCCAGCGCACGTGCAACCAGCGGTCGATCGGGCCCTCGGGCACCTGGAAGACCTGGCGCAGGAAGTCGGGCACCTGCGCATCGTCGGCCATAAAGCGCTTGCACCAGACGGTGTCGCCGTCCTGCTCGCTGGACACCTGCGCACGCCGTACCGCCTCGCTGGAGAACATCGGGTGCATGAACTCGATGTGGCTGAGGTCGAGGATGTTGTCGGTCTCGAGCTCATAATGGCCGTTCACCAGCATGTAGCCGGTGCCCACCGCCCAGTCGGCCGGATCGAGGAACGGGAACGCCGGCAGCAGCGCTTCGTCGGCCCGCTGCGGCTCGCCCATCCAGACCCACAGCGCGCTGTACCGCTCGACGACCGGGAACGCCCGCACCTGCGCCGCCTTCGGGATGCTGCCGTCGCCATGCGGGTTGAAGCTGCAGCGGCCGTTGGTATCGAAGCGCAGGCCGTGATAGCCGCACTCGATGCGGCCGCCTTCCTGCACCAGGCGTCCCATCGACAGCGGCGCGAAGCGGTGCGGGCACTGGTCGTGCAGCGCCACCGGCGCGCCCTGCGCGTCGCGGAACAGCACCAGCGGCAGGTCGAGCAGGCGACGCGCCAGCAGACCATCGGACGGCACCTCGCTGGCCCAGGCCGCCAAGTACCATGTGTTGCGCAGCACGTTCTCCATGTTCGCCTTTCCAAATCGGTTGCATCGGGATCAGGGCTGCAATGTAATCCAGATTAACATCGACATGGCATGGCACAACCCCGGATGGCCAGACAGGATCGTTCGCTTCCCTATCACCACGGCAACCTGCGCGCGGCGCTGGTGCAGACCGCGCTCGAGCTGTTGGAACGCAAAGGCGCGGAAGCCGTGACGCTGCGTGAACTGGCGGTGGCGGCCGGCGTGTCCAACGCGGCGCCGTACCGCCACTTCCCCGACCGCGCCGCGCTGTTGAACGCGGTGGCGGCCGAGGGCTACCAGGACCTGCGGCAGCGCCATGCCGACGCCCACGCCGAAGGCGGCACGCCCAAGGTCCGGCTGCGCCGCGCGATGCATTCGTTCCTGGCGTTCGCGCGCGAGCGGCCCGGCCTGTTCCTGCTGATGTACAACCCGCCGGTGGGCACCATCGAAGGCGACCCGGCGCTGCAGGCGCTGGAGGCCGAGGCCTACGAAGACCTGGTGCGCGCCCTCGCGGCCTGCATGCCGCGGCAGGACGAGCACACCGCGCGGCTGCGCACCATCACGCTGTGGGCCACGTTGTACGGCCACGCGATGGTGCGGCTGCGCCACCCGCTGCAGCCGGTGATGAAGGCCGGCCTCGACGACACCCAGATCGACGAGCTGGTGCTCGACGCGGCGCTGGCCACGCCGCGCTAGGGCTCAGGCCGGCGTCAACGGCTGCGCCACGGCCTGTTGCAGCGCCTCGAGCAGTTCGTCGAGCCCGTACGGCTTGCGCAGCACGCGCACCGGCAGGTCGACCAGCTGCGCCGAGTAGCCGGTGGCCACCACCACGGCCAGCTGCGGGCGGTGCCGGGCGCACCAGTCGACCAGGTCGAGGCCGCTCATGCGGCCGGGCATCACGACATCGGTGAACAGCACGTCGAACAGCGCAGCGCCTTCGAGCAGCGGCACCGCGTCGTCGGCGGTGTGCGTCAGCGTCACCACGTGGCCGTGCGCCTCGAGCGTCGGGCCGACCACCGAGGCGACCAGCGGATCGTCCTCCACCATCAGCACCCGCAGCGCCCCCGGCGGCACCAGCGCGGTGGCCAGCACCTCGGGCGCCGCGGACGGCGCGCCGCTGGCGGGCAGGTAGAGCCGCACCGTGGTGCCGCGCCCGGGCGCGCTGTCGAGGTGGGCGGCACCGCCGGACTGGCGTGCGAACGCCTGCACCTGCGACAGGCCCAGGCCGCTGCCCTCGCCGCGCGGCTTGGTCGTGAAGTACGGCTCGAAGGCCTTTGCGACGGTCTGCGGGTCCATGCCGTGGCCGTCGTCGCTGACCTGCAGGCAGACACACGGGCCGTCGACCTCGGGCCCGGCCTCGCCGGGACGTGCGGGGCGGGCCTCGATGCGGATCTGGCCCCCTTCGGCCAGCGCGTCGCGGGCGTTGAACACCAGGTTCAGCAACGCCAGCTCGAGCTGCACCGGATCGACGTAGAGCATCGGCAGCAGCGGGTCGAGCTGCGCCGAGACCTGGATGCGCTGGCCCACCGCCTTGCCGGTGAGTTCCTGGATCTGCAGCAGCAGGTCGCGCAGGTCCACGTGCGTGGGCTGCAGCGGCTGGGCGCGGCCGAAGGTGAGCATCTGCCGCACCAGGTCGGCCGCCTTGCCACAGGCCCGCTGCGCGCTCAGCAGCACGCGCCGCTCGGGGCCCTCGGGGCCGGCACTGCGGTCGAGCACCGCCAGCGCGGTGCTCATCGTCTGCAGCAGGTTGTTGAAGTCGTGCGCCAGGCCGCCGGTCAGCCGCCCGATGGCCTCGTGTTTCTGCGACTCCAGCAGCAGCTGCTGCGCCTGTTCGGCCCGCTGCACCGCATCGGCCACCTGCCGTTCGAGCTCGCGGGCGGCGTCGTGCGAGCGCTGGCCGGCCCGGTGCAGCGCACCGCCGACCACGTCGGCTTCGGTGAGGCCGGTCGACAGCAACGGCGGCACGCGGTCCTGCGACACCGCGGTGGCCGCATCGGTCAACGCCAGCACCGGGCGCGTGATGCGCCGCGATGCCACGCCGGCCAGCAGCAGCCCGATCATCAACAGGACCGCCGAGGCCCCCACCGCCTGCAACGTGATGTGCTGCGCCGCCGTGCTCAGCGTGCTGCGCGGCAGGCCGATCACCGTGACCCAGCCGTAGCGGCTGGGCCGGCTCAGGTAGGCCAGCGTGGCGGTGCCTTCCTGCGTCTTGAGCTCGAAGAAGCCGTGTTCGCCGGCGACGATGCGTGCGCGCAGGTCGGGGGTCGCGACGACCCCCAGGTACTTGGCCGCATCGCGGTTGCGCGCGAGGATGCGTTGCTCATGGTTGAGCACCGCGGCCACGCTGCCGGGCGGAAAGCGCAGCGGCGCCAGCAGCGCCTGCAACGCGGAGGGCTCGAAACCGATGCCGACGTTGTAGCGCGTGCCGCCGTCCTGCAGCACCGGTTGCAGCACGCCCAGGGCCGGCCGTCCCTCCACCGGCCCGGCCGGCACGAAGGCGATGCGCGGCGGCCCCTCTTCGACGAACGCCGGCGCATTGGCGGGCCGCGGCCGCGGCGCGGACGGCGCCGGCAGTTGCGTGGACGACAGCAGCTGCGTGCGATCGATCAGGAAGGCCCAGTCCCCGCTGCCGCGGACGGCGGCATTGGCTTCGCGGTGGAAGCCCTCGAAGCGGCCGGCCTGCACGTCGCTGGACGCCGCCAGCGTGCGCGCCACCACCGCACGGCGCTCGAGCGACTGCTCGACGCCGCGGTTCAGGCTCTCCACCAACTGCTCGATGCCCTCCTTCGCCCGTGCTTCCTCGCGCCGGTAGGTGCTGGCCGCGAGCAGGCCAAACGCCACCGCCGCCGGCAGCCAGACGGCGAGCACGAGCAGCAGCAGATGTTTGCGGATGTTCACCCAGCGACGTTACCACCGGCACGCCGCCGTGGACCTTCAACGCCGCGGCAGCGGCAGGCGTTCGAGCAGCGTGGCCCAGGCGGGGCGCCACGCCGGCCAGTCGTGGCCGCCGGGCCCGGCGGCCACATGGCTGGCGGGCAGCGCCTCGGCCAGGACCTGCAGTCCCGGCGCGAACCGGTCGCGCTCGCCGAAACCGAGGTAGAGCGGCGGCCGGCCCTGCGCGACCAGGCCGTGCAGGTGCCGCCACAGCCGCGGGCCGGGCCCGAGCGCAGGATCGTCTTCAGTGGCCGGCGGCGGCACCCACTGGCGCAGTCCGCCGGCCGCCCGCACCGCCTGCACCGTCGGCGGCTCGCCGAGGTAGGGCGCGAGCAGCAACAGGCCGGCCGCTTCGCCCGGGTACGCGTCGTCGTACAGCAGGGCCCCCATGCCACCGAGCGAAATGCCGGCCAGCCACACCGCGGGCACACCGCGCCGCCGGGCCGGCAGCATCACGTCTTCGTGCAGGCGTTGCACCACCGAGCGCTCGCGGTAGTAGCCCATGTGCGCATCGACCAGCAGCAGGTCCGCCTCGACGCCGAGGGCGGGCAGCGCCGCGGTGAAGCCATGGTCGACCAGTTCGTCGAGGGCCATGTAACGGCCCGGCAGCAGCACGACCAGCGGCCGCGGCGCCGCGGCCGGCCCACCCGCCGTGAAGGCACGCTGCACCAGCGGCGCCGGGGTGGGGCGCCACAGCGCACAGCCGCCGGCGAGCGCACCGGCAGCGCCGGCCGCCCCGATCAGCGCCGCGCGGCGGCGCACGACGGGACCCCGGCAACACAACGCAGCGACCGCACCTCAGCGGTACCCGCCCAGACCGCCCTCTTCGGAGGGCTTCTGCCGCTGCACCGTCTGCGAGGCAGACGCCGGTTGCCGCGCGCTCGCGGCCCGCTCCCCGGCGGGCTTCTCGGCCGGCTTCTCGGCCCCCTCGGCGCCCTCCTCCGCCTCGTGCGGCGAAGCGTTCTGCGCGCCGCGTTCCCCGGCAATGCCGCTCACCTGCCAGCGATCGCCAGGGCCGGCCCCGACGCTGGTCTGCCCCGCGCCGCCCTGCTGTTGCTGCGCCGGCTGCGGATGGGTGGGCGCATGCGCCTGCGGCTCGTCCTGCTGCGGGCCAGGCGTGCCACCCGCGGCGTTGTGGCTGCTGCTCCCTGCGTCTCGGCGCTGCTGGTCGCGCTGGCTGCGCCAGGTGTCGAAGTCTTCGGTGAACTTCTTGTAGCGGTCCTGGCGCCACAGGCGGTAGTCCTCGTCCAGGCGGCGCATCTGCTCGGTGCGCCATTGCCGGTAGTCGGGGTCGTGGTGCGGCGGGTCTTGCCGCGGGTGGTCCTGCTGCCAGTCGCGGTCGGCCCAGGCCTCGCCGCTGAAGCCGGGGTGGGCGTCGTCCTGGCGGCTGTCGCCGTGGCGGGCGTTCTGGCCCGGCTCTTCCCAGCGGCCGTAGCTCGGCCCGCGCGGGCGGGTGCGGCCGCCCTGGTGACCGGTGTACGGGCCCCCGTACGAACCGGATTCGTTCGCGCCGGCGTACGGGTCCTCGTGCATGCCGGGGTAGCCCGCCTGGCGGCTGCGCTGCGGGCTGCCCTGGAACCCCCCCGCGCCCTGGTCGCCCTGGCCGTAGCCGCCGCGGTACCCGCCCTGGTAGCGGCCCGGCACGTCCTGGCCCCCATAACCTTCGCCTTCGCCGGTCCAGCGGTCACCGGGTTCGGCGAAGCGGTCCGGCGCATCGCTCCAGCGCGCGCCACCGTTGCGGTACGGATCGGCCTCGCGGCCGCGGTCCCCGCGCCAGTCGCCGTAGTTGCTGCCCCGGTCGCTGCGATGGCCGCCGCTGCCGCCCGGGGCGTGACCGGCTTCATGGCGGCGGATGTAGTCGCCCTCATCGGTGTGGCCGGGATCGTGGCGCCGGCCGGCGGGGGCGGACCAGGGAGAGCTCTCTCGGTGCATGTGATGTCCTTTCGTTCAGGCGCGGAAGCCGCGCGATCAGGACCCGTCCGGGTGCACCGGCGGGCCGGTGCCGGAAGTTGGCAAGCCCTGTACCCAGGCGCCACCACCTGCGCGGGCCGGACCCACGGCGCCCCAGGCGCCCCGCTTGCTTCAGGCCGCCGCCGCCCTTGCGGGCGCTGCCTTCGCTTCCTTCTTTCCGCTTCCGTTCCAGAGGTGCTGTCCATCATGCAAGCGCTCACCTATCAGGGCCCCCACGACGTGCGCGTCGAGACCGTGCCCGACCCCATCCTGCAGGCGGAGGACGACCTGATCCTGCGCGTCACCGCGACCGCGATCTGCGGCTCCGACCTGCACCTGTACCGCGGCAAGGTGCCGGGCCTGGAACACGGCGACGTGCTCGGCCACGAATTCATGGGCATCGTCGAAGAGGTCGGCCGCGGCGTGCAGGACCTGCGCCCCGGCGACCGCGTGGTGGTGCCGTTCACCATCGCCTGCGGCGGCTGCTGGTTCTGCGAACGCCAGCTGTTCGCCTCGTGCGAAACCACCAACCCCGACCGCGGCGCGATCCTCAACAAGAAGAAGGTGCGTTCCGGCGCCGGCATGTTCGGCTACACCCACCTCTATGGCGGCTACGCCGGCGGCCAGGCCGAGTTCGTCCGGGTGCCGAAGGCCAATGCCGGGCCGCTGAAGCTGCCGGCCGGCGTGCCGGACGACCAGGTGCTGTTCCTCTCGGACATCCTGCCCACCGGCTACCAGGCGGTGTTGAACGGCCAGGTGGGACCGGGCAGCTCGGTGGCGATCTTCGGCGCCGGGCCGGTCGGGTGCATGGCCGCGGCCTGCGCCCGGCTGCTCGGGGCCGAACGCATCTTCATGGTCGACCACCACGCTTACCGGCTCGACTTCGCGAAGGACGCCTACGGGGTGGTGCCGGTCAACTTCGACCGCATCGATGATCCGGCCGAGTACATCATCGAGCACACCGAGTACCGCGGCGTCGACGCGTCGATCGACGCGATCGGTTTCGAAGCGAAGGGCAGCACGCTCGAGACGGTGATGACCAACCTGAAGCTCGAGGGCTCGTCGGGCCAGGCGCTGCGCTGGGCGATCGCCGCGACACGGCGCGGCGGTACCGTGAGCGTGCCGGGGGTCTATGCCGGCTTCATCCACGGCTTCCTGTTCGGCGACGCGTTCGAGAAAGGGTTGTCCTTCCGGATGGGGCAGACCCATGTGCAGCGCTTCATGCCGACCCTGCTGGAGCACATCCTGAAGGGCGAGCTGACGCCGCACGCCATCATCACGCACCGGCTCGCGCTGGACCAGGCCGCGCTGGGCTACGAGCTGTTCGAGAAGAAGAAGGAAGACTGCCGCAAGGTGGTGCTGACGCCGGAAGCCGGCGCGGCACGCACAGTGCCGGTGGCCCCGGCGGGCTGACGCCGCACGGCGCCACGGCAAAAAAGAAGCCCCGGGCTGACGACGCTTCACTGAGGAGAAGGGCGATTGGTCGAAGCACCGTCTCGGCCGCCCGGGGCCCGGTCTCGATCAGCAAACCGCGTGCCTCGTTGGTCCATCCGCGCCGCTCCAGCAGACAGCGGTTCGCCCCTCGCCGTGGACGCTGGCGCCGCGCGCCCCGCGCCGGTAGCGCTTGCCGGAGTCCGGTAAACCCTGCAGGCGGCGCTGCCGGCACCGTGTCCGACCGCCGCTGTAGGACGACGCTCGTCCAGTGACGCGGCGGCATTTCCTTGCCCGGCATGTGTCTTGCCTTCCCTCCTGCCGCGGCCCTTGCCGCACCACCATGACGCCCCTGCCCACTGCCTTCGTTCGCGCCGCCGGCCAGCCGGCGACGATGCCCACGGTCCCGCCGGCCCACGCGCCGCACGGGCCCAGCGAGCCGGGCGGCGTGCCGGAGCCGGGCACGTTGCCACCGCAGATCCACGATCCGGACCCTGCCGACATTCCCGAGATCATCGACCCCGAAAGTCCGCAGCACCCGCGCCTGCGCGGTCGGACCCTTCGCCGCCGACCGTGCGCTCCGGTCGTCGCCTGAGAACAAACATGAACGTGTCTCCGTCCTCGAACCTGCCGAACACCCGCCGCGTGCTGGTGGCCGACGACAACGCCGATGCCGCCGAAAGCCTCGGCGAAGTGCTGCGGCTGCTGGGGCACGACGTCCGCGTGGCCTATGACGGCCAGCAGGCGCTGAACCTCGCGGCGGACTTCCGCCCGGACGTGGTGCTGCTGGACATCGGCATGCCGAAGATGAACGGCTATGAAACCGCGCAGCAGATGCGGGCCCAGCCCTGGGCCGCCGGCACCACGCTGGTGGCCCTGACCGGCTGGGGGCACGACGAGGACAAGCGCCGCGCCAGCGACGCCGGCTTCGACCGCCACTTCACCAAGCCGGTGGACCCGGTCGAGCTGCTGCAGATGCTCGAGAACTGAGACCGGGTCACGGACCGTCGAACGACAGTCCCTGCTCGGCCATCCATTCCTGCGCAGCGCGGAACGCCGCCACCGCGGCCGGGATCCCGGCATACGGACCCACGTGCAGCAGCACTTCGCGCAGCTCTTCGAGCGTCGCGCCGTTGTTCAACGCCCCGCGCAGGTGGCCCTTGAGCTCCTGCAGGTGACCGAGCGCGGCCAGCATCGACACCGTGCACAGGCTGCGCTGCTTCAGCGCGAGGCCGGGCCGCTGCCACGTCGCCCCCCAGGCGTGGTCCTGCACCAGCGACTGCAACGGCGCACTGAAGGCGTCGGCTTTCGCCCACGCCCGGTCGACGAACACATCGCCCATCACCTGGCGGCGCAGGCGCTCGCCGGCCGAAGGCGTGGCAGGATCGGAGGACGGCGCAGCGTCGGGAACGGAGGAAGCCATGTCGGGAGTCCGGAAGGGCCAGGGCGGCGGAGCGAAGATTGTGCAGGCGTTTGCCTCGAAGGGGACTAACGGGTCCGGACAGCGCGCGGCACGCCGACAGGCCCGCACCCCGTCGGTCCGCTCTCCTGCGGTCCGTTAGTATCATCACCCCATGTCCAGCCGATCCCGCAGCACCGAACTGCAGTCCGTCTTCGAAGACTGGGTCGCCTCGCGGCCTGGCCGCGGGCCCCGCGCCGGCAACGGCGCCCTGGCCGACACCTCGGCCCGGTTGTACCGCGACATGTGGGCGGTGTTCTCGCAGTTCCTGTTGTCGCGGCCGAAGCGCCGCAGTGTCGATGCCAGCGGCCTGACCGCCGTGCGCAGCACCGACCTGCGCGACTTCGTCGATGCGGCGCAGCCGGCGCCGGGCACCGGCCAACCGTGGTCCGCCCGCTATGCCTGGCGCATGCTGCACCTGATCGACCGCGTGCTGCGCTTCCAGCTGCTGCGCTGCGGCCTGCGGCCCGGGCCGCACACGGCCGCTGCCGAGCTGTTGCGTGAAACCTCGTTCCGCTTCGCCAACGCCAGCCACCTCGACGGTGAGCCGCGGCCGCTGCGCGCCCGCGAGGCGCAGCGGGTGCAGCGCTCCCTCGAAGGCGAATTGAAGGCCTCGCTGGCGCTCGACCCGACCGGACGCCAGTGGAAGGCGGTGCGCGACGCCGCCGCCGCGGCCGTGATGCTCGGGGCCGGCCTGGGCCCGGGCGACGTGCAGTCGCTGCCGCTGGACGGCATCCGCCTGGGCAGCCGGCGGCGCGTGGCCTCGGCGTGGCTGCGCGTGCCGGCCGATGGCCTGTCGCCCGAGCATGAGGCGCCGCTGGCGGAATGGGCCGTGCCGCTGCTCAAGCGCTGGCTGGTGGTGCGACGCCGGCGCGGCATCGACGGGCCGTGGGCCTTTCCGTCGACGGCGAAGGGCTCGCCGTTGTCGCGCATGTCGTGCCACCGCTGTGTGGTGCGCGTGCTGGACGCCGCCGGCGTCACGGGCGGCGTGCCCTTCCGGCTGCGCCACACCTGCGCGGTGGCCTGGTTGAAGGCCGGGCATGACGAGGAGACGGTCGGCCAGTGGCTCGGCTTGGTCGAGCGCAAGGCGCTGCGGCGCTATGCGACGCTGGCGCGCAGAGGCCAGCGCGCGGTCTGAGGCGCAGGCCCGGCGGCGCGGTCCGGCATCCGCCGGGGATCAACCTGGCATCAACACGCCGCGCCGGCACAGCAGCTCGACCAGCCGATCCACCGCCGCCTCCGGCGGCAGATGGGGGGTGTCCAGGTGCAGCTCCGGGTTCGTCGGCGGCTCGTACGGCGAATCGATCCCGGTGAACTGCGGCAGTTCGCCGCGCCGGGCCCGGCGGTACAGGCCCTTGGGGTCGCGTCGTTCGGCCACCGCCAGCGGGGTGTCGACGAACACCTCGAGGAACTCGCCGGCCGGCATCAGCGAACGCGCCCAGGCCCGCTCGCGGCGAAACGGCGAGATGAACGCGGTGATCACGATGAGGCCGGCGTCCAGCATCAGCCGGGCCACCTCGGCCACCCGGCGCAGGTTCTCGACGCGGTCGGCATCGCCGAAACCGAGGTCGCGGTTCAGGCCGTGGCGCACGTTGTCGCCGTCGAGCAGGTAGGTGTGGCACCCGGCGGCCAGCAGCCGGGCCTCGAGCAGGTTGGCGATGGTCGACTTGCCGGCCCCCGACAGGCCGGTGAACCACAGCACCATCGGCCGCTGGCCCTTCAGGCGCGCACGGTCGAGGCGGTCCACGTGGCTGGCGTGCCACTGCAGGCCGGGCGGGAGGGGGCGTTCGATCAGCTGCTGCATGCGGCCAAGCATCGGGCTGCCGGTTTGCGACAACGTTGCCGCCACGTCAGCCGATGGTGATGGGCGACGGCGGCTGGTCGGTCCGGTAGTAGCGGCGCACGCGCCGGCTGTCGGCATGGCCGAGGTGGTGGCGCAGCAGGTCCACCGGCATGCCGGCCTGCGCCGCGCGGTGCGCGAAGGTGTGCCGCAGCCACTGCTGGGTGGCGCGCGACAGCAGCGCCCTCGCCGCGGCCGGCAGCGGCGCTGCCGGGCGCCGCAGCAGCCCGGCGACGAACCCCTTGAACGACCGGTGCACCGCACCGTACGAGGGCCGACGGCGCGGGTCGTGGGCCGACGGCAGCAGCGGCACGTCGCCCGCACAGGTCGCCAGCGGCCCGAGGCCGCGCGCGGCGAGCGATTGCTCCAGCGCGTCGACCACCGCCGCCGGCAGCGTCACCTGCCGGCCGGCGGGGCCGGCCGCGAGCGCCCACTGCTCGCCGGTGCGGTGCAGTTGCCCCACCGTGGCGGCCAGCAGTTCGGACGCCCGCAGCCCGGTGCGGCTGCACAGCAGCAGCAGCAGGCCGTTGCGGGTGGCGCCCGGGCGGGCCGGATCGGGCAGCACGGCCTGCAGCGCGGCCAGCGCCGGGCCCGGCAGCACCCGCTCCTCGGGCGGCAACGGGCGCGGACCGACGATGGGGCGCCAGCGCTCGACCGCGGCCCAGGGGTTGTGGGCCAGGTACCCGGCCGGGCCGGCGAGCCACGCGCCGAGCTGGTGCAGCACCTGGAAGGCGAAGCGCCGGCTCTGCGGCCCGAGCGGGCCGCGGAATGGCGTCCAGCCCGGCGTCCAGCGCTCCACCGTGCGGCGGGACTGCCAGCGTTCCGGCACGGCGGCGAGGAAGTCGAGGTACGCGCGCGCGTCCGCGGCATCGCACGACGACAGCGGCCGGCCGCGTTCGACCACGCACCAGAGCCACCAGCGCTCGATTTCGCGCCGGTAGGCGGCGCGCGTGGCCGGCACGTTCGGCACCGCCGTGTCGAGCCAGGCCTCGAGCGCCGCCGCATCGGTGCGTGCCGCGATGCGCGGTCGTTCGGTGCGAAAACGTCCGTTCGAACCGTCGAACGCCGGCGTGTGCAGGCGCTGCTGCCAGGCCAGGGCGCCTGGGTCCGCGCTGGCAGCGGGCGACGGCAGGCAGCGCGCCAGCAGCGCCTCGATGCGGCGCGCCTTGCTTTCGCCGACCGCCTTCACCGGCCGGTGCCATTGGGCACTGTGGCGCACGGCGCGTTGCAGCTGCCCGAGCGTCGTCAAACCGGCCGCGTGCAGACGTGCCGCGGTGGCGGGATCGAACCAGGCGCCGACCGGGTCGTGCGGGCGGGCCTGGGAGACCGGCGCGGCCGCAGGCGACGGCCGCTCCAGGTCCTGCAGCAGGGCCAGCTGGCGTTGCTGAAGGCGGTGCAGCCGCTGCTCTGCGCGGGACAGGAAGTCGATGCGCGGTGCCGGCGCCGGGGCGGCCGCCGCAGCCTGTTCGAGCAGGTGAGCCTCGTAGGCCTCCAGCTGTTCGGCCTGGCTCCAGTCTTCCCAGCCATGTTCGGCCACCCAGTCCTCGAAGGACGAGGCGGCGAGCGGCGTGCCGGTGGCCGGCCCGGCAGCGCCGGCGGCGTGCCGCCGCGGCGACACCGCGAGCAGGGTCCAGCGCGCGTCGCCGCGCTGGCGGGCCAGCGCCTGCAGCTGGTCCAGCAGCTGGCGGTGGAAGGCCCGCAACCCCGGGCCGGGCGCCATCCCGAGGTAGCGCTGCGCCGCCTCCGCCCGGGGCACACCGCTGATGCAGGCGCGCAGGTAGGCGAACTGGTCGCGCGCCAAGCCGCCGGCCGGCGCCGCTGCTGCCCCCGAAGGCCCGGGCGGGCGCGGGACCGGCGTGCTCACGGATCGCTCAGGGGACATGCAAGTGGTTGTCGATGAAAGACTTTTTCGAACCGACGGAGTGTTCGCCCGGTTCGACAGCAGATTTTGCCATGCAAATAACGCCTGCGGGACCGGTGATCCCCTACGGCTCACGTGCCGGGAGGCGCATGGGCTTGCGGCCGCCGCTCAGGGCGGCATCTGGGCAGCGATGGCCAGCAGCTCCTCGGCACTGGGGCGGTCCCAGTGTTCCCCGATGGTGGCCCGGGCGTAGAAGCGGACCATGTCGTTGACGACCATCGGGTGGCGCCAGCCGCTCTGCTGCAGGCGCCGCCGCACCGAGGGGTGCGCTTCGCGAGCCGCCATCTCGTCGTCGAGCGCGGCGGCGATGCGGCGCTGCTCGTCCTCGGAGAGCTGTTCGAGGTCGGCCACGATGCGCTCGCGGCGCTGGCGCAGCCACTCTTCCTCCCACTGGGCCTTGCGGCGCTGGTCCAGCGGCGGTGCGTTCGCCGGGGCCGGCTCGGCCACCGATGCCGGGGCGGCCAGTTGGCGGGCCTGCTTGTCGGCCTCTCCGGGCATCAGGCTCTTCAGGTAGCGGTACGGGTCGCGCAACGGCGCCGGAAAAGCGTTCTCCAGTCGCTTCTCCAGTGCGGCCAGGCCGCCGCGCACCGCCTCGGCCCCGTAGGTGTCGAGCAGCTCCTCGGCATGGTCGTCCGACACCCCGAGCCGCTGCGCCAGCGCCACCAGCGAGAGGTCCACCGGCTCGGGCGGATGGCGCAGCGGCAGCGGCGACTGGGCCTTGCGTTTGACGAGGAACTGCAGCTCCGAGATGAAGCGGCCCTCCTTGTGCTCGACCAGTTCCACCTCGAGGTCGGTGATCGCGTTGACCTCGGCGATCGCCGGTTTCAGCGTGTCGCGCTTGAAGAAGCGGTACTCCAGCTTCTGCGTGCGAGGGCTCTCCGGCTGGCCGCTCAGCACCGGTCGCCACCATTGCCATGGTTGGCGCGACGTGCGGCCGACGTCCTTGTAGCGCGTGCAGATCTCGTACAGCGCGATGCCGGCGTGGGTGCGCAGCTGCGAGATGATCTCGATCGACAGCTTGGCGAAGACGCTGGGTTCGAGCAGTTCCTGTTTCAGCTCGATCGAGTACGACCACTCGATCCAGTTCTGCCCGCGCTCCTTGGTGATCTTGGCATGGGCGAGCAGGCCGCTGACCGTCCACGAATGGCCCTCGCCGGTGGTCGGCGACTGCCACTCGACCGTGGTGGCGGCCATCGCCCGCAGGTGCTTCTTGATCAGCTGCGTGTCGTTGGAGTCGAAGTCCAGGCCGGCGATGACTTCGGAGACCAGCGATCGATAGGCCGGCCGCTCGATGCCCTGGGCCTGGGCCATGTGCAGCATGACGTTGTAGGCCTTGCGGGCCAGCGGCGTGATGCGTTTGCTCTGCGGCACGATCGCCAGGGTGTTGACCGGCTTGCGCAGCGGATCGATGGGCGCCGGATGTGCGGTCAGTTGCCGCGACGTGGGAACACGTGGCCGCTCGGCGTTGGACGGGGTCTTCTCAGACATAGGCCGGCACTGTACCCGCAACGTGAGCGGCGGGTTTCACGTGTAGGCCCATGCCGCGCGGTCGACTCCCGAAAGTGCTCACGTGGGGCGGTGCGGGTGCTCCCGGGGTCCTGTGGAGGCAACTCCCGAAAAATCTCACGTCAAGCGATGTCGCTGGGCCCGACCCCGGGGTTGGGAACTCCCGAAACAGCTCACGTGAGGGACCGTCGTGGCGCTCAAGCCCTGCAAACCGGCCCTCAGGGTAAGGCCCGAGGCCTGCGGAAGCGCTCTACCGCGCCGTCCCCGGGTCCCCGCCGGCCTCCAAGCCGGGGGCAGCCTCGGGCATCTCCCGTTTTTTCTCACGTCAAGGAGCTCCTCGCGGCGTCCGCCGGCCCGTCGCAGGGTCCGTCGAGGCCGTTTCCGTCGCTTCTTCGCCTCCCCGCTTGCGCTCACGCGTCCTCCCGAAAAGGCTCACCTCAGATCCTGTGTTCCCCCACGCCTGCTCCTGTCGCGCCTCCGATGGTTCCCGAATCCACTCACCACACTCACCATAACTCCTTGTTTTTGCTGGTTTTTTCCAGCTCTAAAGGTATTAAAGGAGGTTGTAGGTATTGAACTTCTTGAAATCCCGCAGGCCGGTCCTTGAACGTTGTGCACAGTGAAATCGACACTCTTCACAGGTTTGACGGAAAAACGGAGAACACAGCTCGCAGCGTCAACACGACGATAAACTCTGCCCCGGAGGTTTTATGGATCAACTAGCTTTGAAGGTGCCGAATCCCATCCGTCTGTCCGACGTGGCGGACCAGGCACAGCGCGCGGTCGACATGATGGAGCAGATCCGCTCCGCGATGTTGGCGCCGACGGCGCGCAAATCCGCGCCAACGATGAACCTCAGCCAGCTCGCCGCCCTGCTGGGCATCGAGAAGGGGTCGCTGAACCACCGCATGTCGCGCGGCGACCTGCCCGCCGGCCGGTTGAACGAATCCGGCAGCCGGCGGGAGTTCACGCTGGCGGAGGCCCGCGTCTGGCTGCGGGAGTATCACAAGGCCCGCCTGCGCCCGGAAGGGGCCGAAGCCGTGACGATCTCGATCGGCAATTTCAAGGGCGGTGTCGGCAAGACCACGACGGCGATGACGCTCGCCCAGGGCCTCTCGTTGCTCGGGCATCGTGTGCTGATGATCGACACCGATCCGCAAGGGTCGCTGACGACGTTGTTCGGCATCCTGCCGGACACCGAGGTGCAGGAAGAGGACACCATCCTGCCGCTGGCGATGGGCACCGAGACGTCCATCCGCTATGCGATCCGGCCCACCTACTGGGATGGCATCGACCTGGTGGCGGCAGCGCCCGTGCTGTTCGGCGCCGAGTTCGCCCTGCCGGCGCGGCAGACGCAGGAACCGGGCTTCGAGTTCTGGAACGTGCTGCATTACGGCATCGACGACGTGCGCTCGGAATACGACGTGATCGTGATCGACACGCCCCCGGCGCTGTCGTACACGACGATCAACGCGTTCATGGCCAGCAATGGCATCGTGATGCCCCTGCCCCCGAACGCACTGGACTTCGCGTCGGCGGCGCAGTTCTGGTCCCTGTTCTCCGACCTGACCTCGGAACTGCTGAGCCGGCGCGGCCTCGACAAGGACTTCGACTTCATCCACATCCTGTTGTCCCGCGTGGACGCATCGGACAGCACCGCCAACATCATCCGGCAGTGGATCCAGTCCACCTACACCGACAAGGTGCTGCCGGTGGAGATCCCCAAGACCGCAGTGACGGCAACGGCGGCGGCGGAGTTCGGCACCGCCTACGACATCTCCAAATACGATGGCAGTGCCAAGACGTTCAAGCGCGCGCGCGACGCGTACGACCTGTTCGTCCGGTACGTCGAAGAGGCCGTGCGCAGCGTGTGGCGGCGTCAGGTGGAGCAATTGCAACCGCAGGAGCCGCGGAAAGGGGCTGAGTGATGGGCAAGAAGCTGCTCGAGAAAGCCGGATTGATCTTGGGACCGCAGGCCGGCGCGCGGCCTTTGGGGCCGGCGCCGCTGGCAGCACCGGCGGCCGCCGCTGGCTCGGCATCGCCCGAGAGCGTGCCGACCGCTGGTGTCGTGCCCGTTGCCCCAGCGGCCCCTGCCGCCACGGCGGCGACAAGGGCGAAGACCGCGCCGGGGGCGATGCTGCAGTTCATGTCCGCGCAGTCCGGCACCCTGCAGGAGATCGAAACGCTGCGCGAGAAGGTGCGCAACTTCGACGGCGCGGTGCCGCTGCGGGAAATCGATCCGCGTCAGATCGTCCCGTCGAAGTGGGCGAACCGACATGCTGCGTCGTTTGCTGACGCCGAGTTTGCTGCGTTGAAGGAAGAAATCCGTGAGGCTGGGGGTGTCGTCCAACCCATCAAGGTGCGGCCGTTGCCGGTGTTGAACGGTTCAACACCCGGTTCAACGCGCGGGGAGGACGCTCCCAAATACGAGGTGGTGTTTGGTCATCGCCGCCACCGGGCCTGTCTCGAGCTTGGGCTGCCGGTGAACGCGGTGGTGGAGGAACTGACCGACCAGGCGCTGTTCCAGCAGATGGAGCGGGAGAACCGGCAACGCAAGAACCTCAGCGCCTGGGAACAGGGGTGCATGTACCGCCAGGCCATCGATGCCGGCTTGTACCCCTCGCTGCGGAAGTTGGCCGAATCGATCGATGTCGACGTGTCGCTGGTGTCGAAGGCGGTGGCACTGGCGCGGCTCCCCGACGCGGTGGTGAGCGCCTTCGCGTCGCCGGTGGACATCCAGTTCCGGTGGGCCGGCCCGCTGTCGGACTTGGTGCAGAAGGATCCCGAGGGGCTGCTGTCGCGCGCCCGGGATCTTCAGGGGGCGGCCGGGGGCCGCTTCACGTCGGCCCAGGTGTTTGCGGCGCTGACGGCGCCACGGGCGGTCGAAACGCCCCGCGCGCGGCAGGCCGGTGCCGAAGTGTTCCGCGACGGCCGCAAGGTCGCGGTGCTGGGGGTGGATCGACAGGGTCGCGACACGCTCACGTTTGAACGGGGCGTGCTGAGCGACGGTCGGCGCAAGGAGTTGATGCAGTGGCTGGAGAGCTTCCTCGCCCGTCCATCCGATACGCCGTGATTCCCCACCGCGTGTGTTGAACGGTTCAACACGAAGGCCACCTCCGAGGTGGCCTTTCTTTTTTCTCCGGAGCAGACAGATCGCGACGTGAGACTTTTCAGGACCCCTCGTCACGCGGTGTCTCCGGCTCGGTCAATCCTTTCCGGCCCTGTGCCCAATCCACCAACGGCACCAGCGCCGCCGCCAGGGCCGCGCCAGCCGGAGTGAGCTTGTATTCCACCCGGGGCGGCGCCTCGGCATGAACAAACCGATGCAGCAGGCCCAACGTCTGCAGTCGTTGCAGCGTGCCGCTCAGCACTTTGGGTGAGACGTCCGGGATGGCTTCTCGAAGGGTGCCGAAGCGCGTCCGCCCGCGTGTCTCCAACGTCTGGATCACCAACAGGCTCCACCGGTCCATGACGCTGCCCAGCACGTCACGCACCGGACAGAAGCCCGGCGGCGCGCTGGCGGAACGACGACGTGTCACGGGCAATGGGCGAGATGCTCAAGACGAAAGTATATTTTCGATATTGACCGAACACCTGGTGTCGTCGAGATCGACCGCCCAGCGGCCGCAACGCTGGCCTAGACTGCGGCCGTCGCCGTCGTGGCAATACCGGAGGTCGAGATGGACGTGCTGAGTGGAGGCGGGGCCGCAGCCCCGCAGGGCGTCGAAGCGGGCCAGGGGTTCCAGTGGTGGGCCCGGGGATGGGCGCTGTTCATGCGCCAGCCGGGCTGGTGGGTCGTGCTGGGCCTGGTCTTCTCGGTGCTGGTGATCCTGGTGAGCGCGGTGGTGCCGCTGCTCGGTGCCCTGGCGGCCGCGCTGGTCACGCCGGCGCTGGTGGCGGGCTTCATGCTGGCCGCCCGCAAGGTGCAGGGCGGCGGCACGCTCGAGATCGGGGACCTGTTTGCCGCCTTCCGCGGGCCACGGCTCACGCCGCTGCTGGTGCTGGGCGCCTTGCTGGCCGTGGCCGCTGCGGTGCTGGGCTTCGTGGCGGGGGCGCTCGGGCTGGGCGCCGTGTTCGGGGTCGCTGCCGGCGGCATGGCGGGCAGCGTCGGCGGGGTGATGGCCGGGGTGGGCGCCGGCATGCTCGGGCTGCTGGTGTCGCTGCTGTTCGGCGCCATCCTCGGGATGGTGTTCTGGTTCGCGCCGGCGCTGGTGGTGTTCCGTGGCGTCGAGCCGGTGGCGGCGCTGAAGGCCAGCTTCGATGCCTCGTTGAAGAACATCGTGCCGTTCCTGCTGTACTCCGTCGTCTACTTCGTCGTGGCGTTCGTCGCCTCCATCCCGTTCGGTCTCGGCTGGCTGGTGCTGGTGCCCGTGATGCTGCTGACCGTCTACGTGTCGTACGAGGACGTCTTCGGCCGCTGGGACGCCTGACGCCCCTCCCGCGGCGCCCACCCAACGAAAAAGGCCGCCCTCCCGGGCGGCCTTCCATGGCGGGCGTGCGACAGGTCAGACCCGGGCCACCAGCGCCCGATTGGCCCGCAGCGCCAGCAGCGTGCAGACCACCCCCGAGAGCAGGTAGCCGCTCACCGCCACCAGGCCGAAGCGCGACGACAGCCCTAGCGCCACCAGCGGGGCGAACGCCGCGCCGATCAGCCAGGCCACGTCGGCGGTCAGCGCCGCGCCGGTGTAGCGCAGCCGGGGCGGGAAGTTGGCGGTCACCGTGCCCGAGGACTGACCGTACGACAGCCCCAGCAGCACGAAGCCGACGAGGATGAAGGTGTCCTGGCCGGCGGTGCCGCCGTCCAGCAGGAACGGCGCGGCCACCGCGAAGAGCCCGATCAGCACCGCGGACGTGCCCAGCGCGCTGCGGCGGCCCACCCGGTCGGCCAGCCAGCCGGAGACCGGCATCGCGGCGGCCGCGAGCAACGCGCCGATCACCTGCACCGAGAGGAACTCGCCGAGCCGCTGCTCCGAGTACAGCGTCACCCACGACAGCGGAAACACCGTCACCAGGTGGAAGAGCGCGTAGCTGGCCAGCGCGGCGAACGCGCCGATGAAGACGTTGACGCCGTTCGTGCTCATCAACTCGCGTGTGTCGCAGGGCTCCAGTTCATGCTGCTCGAGCTGGCTCTCGTACTCGTGCGTCACCACCAGCCGCAGGCGGGCGAACAGCGCCACCACGTTGATCGCGAAGGCGACGTAGAACGGGTAGCGCCAGCCCCAGCCCAGGAAGTCGGCGGTCTCGAGGTTGCCGTAGAGGTAGGCGAACAGGCCGCAGGCCACCAGGAAACCGAGCGGCGCGCCGAGCTGGCCGAGCATGGCGTACCAGCCGCGGCGGTGCTCCGGCGCGTTCAGGGCCAGCAGCGAGGGCAGGCCGTCCCACGAACCGCCGAGCGCCAGGCCCTGGCCGATGCGGCACAGTGCCAGCAGCACGATGGCCGTGGCGCCGATGCTCTGGTAGCCCGGCAGCACCGCCATCGTGCAGGTGGAGATGCCGAGCAGGAACAGCGCGACGGTCAGCTTGGTGCCGCGCCCGAAGCGGCGCTGGATCTGCATGCCGACCAGCGTGCCGACCGGCCGGGCCAGGAAGGCGAACGAGAACACGATGAACGCGTACAGCGTGCCCTGCAGCCGGTCGACGAACGGGAAGAACACCGACGGGAACACCAGCACCGAGGCGATGCCGAACACGAAGAAGTCGAAGTACTCGGACGCGCGGCCGACGGTGACGCCGACGGCGATGTCGCCCGGGGCCAGGCTGTGGGCGTCACGGGGCGCTCGCGAGCGGCGCGGCTTGCGACGCCAGATGTTGGACGGGATCGACGGGGGGAGAGCGCTGCTACCAGTGTTGGCCATGGTCAGAGGTTTGGAAAAAGGCCTTGGACAAAATGTCCAATCGTTGACCTGAGGCAATCTGAGTACAGTGCCCGGTGGCGCGCAAGCCGTGTTTTCCCGTCGCCGTGATCCTGCCGATGTACTCGATCCCTCTGATCCCTAGAATGCCCGCGCGCTTGGCGCTGGCCGGTCTGGCCGTGTCGCTGTCCGCGTGCAATGCGGTGGTGATGAACCCCGCCGGTCACATCGCCAAACAGCAGGCCGACCTCGTCGTCACCTCCACGTTGCTGATGTTGCTGATCATCGTACCGGTGATCGCACTGACCTTGCTCTTTGCGTGGCGCTATCGGGCTTCGAACAAGGCCGCCTCCTACACGCCGGACTGGGACCACTCGACGCGGCTCGAGCTGATCATCTGGGGCGCGCCGCTCCTGATCATCATCGCGCTGGGTGCGATCACCTGGATCAGCACCCACAAGCTCGACCCCTACCGCCCGCTCGAACGCATCGACGCCCAGCGCGCGGTGCCGGCCGACGTGAAGCCGCTCGAGGTCGAAGTGGTGGCGATGGACTGGAAGTGGCTGTTCTTCTACCCCGAGCAGGGCATCGCGACGGTGAACGAACTGGCCGCACCGGTCGACCGCCCGATCCGCTTCAAGCTCACCGCCTCCACGGTGATGAACAGCTTCTACATCCCCGCGCTGGCCGGCCAGATCTACGCGATGCCGGGCATGCAGAGCCAACTCAACGCCGTGATCAACGCCGCCGGCGTGTACGACGGCTTCTCCGCCAACTTCAGCGGCGACGGCTTCTCGCAGATGCGCTTCAAGTTCCACGGCCTGTCGCAGGGCGACTTCGACCAATGGGTCGCGCAGCAGAAGGCCAGCCCGGAGCGTCTCACCCGCGAGGCGTACCTGGCGCTGGACAAGCCGTCGATCCGTGAGCCGATCCGTCGCTACGGCGCCTTCGACAAGGGCCTGTTCGACGCCGCGGTCAACCGCTGCGTCGAACCGGGCAAGATGTGCCAGCACCACATGATGGCCATCGACGCGGCCGGTGGCCAGGGCAAGGGCGGCATCACCGGCACCGCCCGCCAGGCCTGGCGCGATGGCGAACGCACCGTCGTGGCCGCGCTGTGCACGCCCGACAACATCAGCGGCGCGCCGGCCCTGGCCGGCCTGCTGCCCGCTGCCGTGACCGCGCAGCGCTGACCCCGTCGCCCGTCTCAAGCATCTTTCGAGACTCCCGATGTCCGAACCTCTCGCTTCTCCCGCCTCCCCCGATTCGCTGATCTTCGGCCGCCTCGGCTGGGACGCCATCCCGTTCCACGAGCCGATCCTGATCGCCACCTTCGCCGGCGTGGCGCTGGGCGGTCTGCTGGTGCTCGCGCTGCTCACCAAGTTCCGCCTCTGGGGCCCGCTGTGGCGTGACTGGATCACCAGCATCGACCACAAGAAGATCGGCATCATGTACATCATCCTGGGGCTGGTGATGCTGCTGCGCGGCTTCGCCGACGCGCTGATGATGCGCGCCCAGCAGGCCGTCGCCTTCGGCGAGGTGCTCGGTCCCCTGCCGCCGCACCACTACGACCAGATCTTCACCGCCCACGGCGTGATCATGATCTTCTTCGTGGCGATGCCGCTGGTCACCGGCTTCATGAACTACGTCGTGCCGCTGCAGATCGGCGCGCGCGACGTCGCCTTCCCGTTCCTGAACAACTTCAGCTTCTGGATGACGGTCGGCGGCGCGGTGCTGGTGATGATGTCGCTGTTCGTCGGCGAATTCGCCCGCACCGGCTGGCTGGCGTATCCGCCGCTGTCGGGCATCCTGGCCAGTCCGGGAGTGGGGGTCGACTACTACCTGTGGTCGTTGCAGGTCGCGGGGGTCGGCACCACGCTCTCGGGCATCAACCTGATCGCCACCATCGTCAAGATGCGCGCGCCGGGCATGGGCCTGATGAAGATGCCGGTGTTCACCTGGACGTCGCTGTGCACCAACGTGCTGATCGTGGTCTCGTTCCCGATCCTGACGGCCGTGCTGGCGCTGCTCAGCCTGGACCGCTACGTCGGCACCAACTTCTTCACGACTGAACTGGGCGGCAACGCCATGATGTACGTGAACCTGATCTGGATCTGGGGCCACCCCGAGGTCTACATCCTGGTGCTGCCGGTGTTCGGCATCTTCTCCGAGGTGGTCTCCACCTTCAGCAAAAAGAAGCTGTTCGGCTACGCGTCGATGGTCTACGCCACCGTCGTGATCACCATCCTGTCGTACCTGGTCTGGCTGCACCACTTCTTCACGATGGGTTCGGGCGCCTCGGTGAACTCGTTCTTCGGGATCACCACGATGATCATCTCGATCCCCACCGGCGCGAAGATCTTCAACTGGCTGTTCACGATGTACCGTGGCCGCATCCAGTTCGAGGTGCCGATGCTGTGGACGGTGGGCTTCATGATCACCTTCGTGATCGGCGGCATGACCGGCGTGCTGCTGGCGGTGCCCCCGGCCGACTTCGTGCTGCACAACAGCCTGTTCCTGATCGCGCACTTCCACAACGTCATCATCGGCGGCGTGCTGTTCGGGCTGATGGCCGGCATCACCTACTGGTTCCCGAAGGCCTTCGGCTACAAGCTCGATCCGTTCTGGGGCAAGTGCTCGTTCTGGTTCTGGTTCGTCGGCTTCTACTTCGCCTTCATGCCGCTGTACGTGCTCGGCCTGATGGGCGTGACCCGCCGCATGAGCCACTTCGAGGACCCCTCGCTGCAGATCTGGTTCCAGATCGCCGCGTTCGGTGCGGTGCTGATCGCGCTGGGCATCGGCTCGTTCCTGGTCCAGCTGGTGGTCAGCTTCCTGAAGCGCGACCAACTGCGGGATGTCACCGGCGACCCGTGGGACGGCCGCACGCTGGAATGGTCGACCTCGTCGCCGCCGCCAAACTACAACTTCGCCTTCACCCCGGTGGTGCATGAGCAGGACGCCTGGTACGACATGAAGAAGCGCGGCGCCAAGCGCCCGCTGGAGAAGTTCGTCGACATCCACATGCCGAAGAACACCGGTGCCGGCGTCGTCATCGCGGGCCTGGCCACGCTGATGGGCTTCGCGCTGATCTGGCACATGTGGCTGGTGGCCGGCCTGTCGTTCGCCGCCGTGGTGATCGCCAGCATCGTGCACACCTTCAACTACCACCGCGACTACTACATCAAGGCCGACGAGGTGTCCCGCACCGAAGCCGCCCGCACGAAGGCGCTCGCCGCCATCTGACACCATGAGTTCCGCGATCCTCTCCCCCGACCAGCCGCCGCAGTTCTACGACAGCGGCGACCACCACCCCAAGCAGGGCACGCTGCTCGGGTTCTGGCTGTACCTGATGAGCGACTGCCTCATCTTCGCCGTGCTGTTCGCCGTCTACGCGGTGCTCGGCCGCAGCTACGCGGCCGGCCCCTCGGGCGCCGACCTGTTCGACCTGCCGCTGGTCGCGGTCAACACGGCGTTCCTGCTGTTCTCGTCGATCACCTATGGCTTCGCGATGATCGCGATGCAGCACCAGCGCAAGTCGCAGGTGCTGACGTGGCTGGCCATCACCGGCCTGTTCGGCGCGGCGTTCCTCGGGCTGGAGCTCTACGAGTTCCACCACCTGATCCACGAAGGTGCGGGCCCGCAGCGCAGCGCCTTCCTGTCGTCGTTCTTCACGCTGGTGGGCACGCACGGCCTGCACGTCACCTTCGGCATCATCTGGCTGGTCACGCTGATGGTGCAGGTGGGCAAGCTCGGCCTCACCACCGAGAACAAGCGCCGCCTGATGTGCCTGTCGATGTTCTGGCACTTCCTCGACGTCGTCTGGATCGGCGTCTTCACCTTCGTCTATCTCATGGGGGTCCTGCCGTGAGCGCCGACCATCATCACGACCACGGTCATGGCCACGATGGCGATGACGGCTACCACGCCAGCGTCAAGGGCTACGTCACCGGCTTCGTGCTGTCGGTCATCCTGACCGCCATCCCGTTCTGGCTGGTGATGGCCAAGGTGCTGCCGTCCTCCGGCGCCACCGCGGCGGTGATCCTCGGCTTCGCGGCCGTGCAGATCGTCGTGCACATGGTGTACTTCCTGCACATGAACTCGAAGATCGAGGGCGGCTGGTCGCTGCTCGCGCTGATCTTCACCGGCGCGCTGCTGGTGATCATGCTGAGCGGTTCGATCTGGGTGATGTACCACCTGAACGCCAACATGATGCCGGCGCACGAGGCGGCCGAAGTCGTCCGCCAGCTGCCGTAAGCCACGGTGTCGCTCGCCGACACCGCTCCCCGTGGGCCGCGCCGGCCCGCCGTCCTCGCGACGGTATTGCTGGCCGCGGCCCTGGTCTTTGCGGGCTTCGTCGCGCTCGGGCTCTGGCAGGTGCAGCGCCTCGCCTGGAAGACCGACCTGATCGCCCGCGTCGAGGCGCGCCGCACCGCCGCGCCGGTGCCGGCCCCCCCGCCCACTGCCGCCGTGACGCGGGCCGACGACGAGTACCGCCGTGTCACCGCCACCGGCCGCTTCGACCACGCCCGCGCCACGCGGGTGCAGGCCAGCACCGCCCTCGGTTCGGGCTACTGGCTGCTGACGCCGCTGCGCACCGACAGAGGGTTTTGGCTGTGGGTCAACCGCGGCTTCGTGCCGCTGGGCGACGTGCCGCTGGTGCAGCCGGAGGGCGACGTGGCGGTGGCCGGCCTGCTGCGCCTGAGCGAACCCGGCGGCAGCCTGCTGCAGCACAACGACGCCGCGGCGAACCGCTGGTACTCGCGCGACGTGGCGGCGCTCGGCCAGGCCCGCGGCCTGACCGGCGCGGTGGCGCCGTACTTCATCGACGCGGTCGCGGCCCCGGGCGAGGGCGGCCAAGCCTGGCCCCGGCCGGGACTGACCGTGCTGCAGTTCAGCAACAATCACCGGGTGTACGCCCTCACCTGGTTCGCGATGGCCCTGATGGTGGGGGCGGCGGTCGGCTGGCTGCTGTGGGACGAGCGGCGGCTGCGCCGGTCCGCTGGAGAGCCTGCCCGTGCCCCTCGCTTCCCCCATTGACCTGCGCTTCGGCGCCGCTGCGTCGTCTGCCGCCGACGAAGGCGGCGCGCCCGCCGCGCCGGACCAGCTCGCCGGCCGCAACAACCTGCAGCAGCTGATCCAGCTGCGCTGGCTGGCGGTGGCCGGCCAGCTGGCCACCATCCTCACGGTGCACGCCGGCCTGCGCATCGCGCTGCCGCTGCGCGAGATGCTGGCCCTGCTCGCGCTGCTGGCCTTGTTCAACGTGGCCTGCTGGCTGCAGGCGCGCCGGCCGCGCCGCGTGCACGACGCCGAGCTGTTCGCCGGCCTGGTGGTCGACGTCGGCATCCTCGCCGGCCAGCTCTACTACGCCGGCGGCGTCACCAACCCGTTCATCTTCCTGTTCCTGCTGCAGGTGGTGGTCGGCGCGGTGCTGCTGCGCCGCGGCTACCGCTGGGGCATCGTCGCGCTCACCGGGCTGGCGTTCATCGCGCTCACCGCCTGGCACCGCCCGCTGGTGCTGCCGCACGACCAGGGCACCGAGCTGTCGGTCGACTACATCGGCGGCCTGTTGATCTGCTTCGTGCTCGACGCGGCGCTGCTGGTGATCTTCATCGACCGCATCACGCGCAACCTGCGGCAGCGCGACGCGCGGCTGGCCGAGCTGCGCCAGCGCGCCGCGGAGGAAGAGCACATCCTGCGCATGGGCCTGCTCGCCTCGGGCGCCGCGCACGAGCTGGGCACGCCGCTGGCCACGCTGTCGGTGATCCTCGGCGACTGGGCGCGCATGGCGCCGTTCGCCGCCGAGCCCGAGCTGCGCGAGGAGATCGAGGAAATGGAAACGCAGGTCAAGCGCTGCAAGGCCATCGTCACCAGCATCCTGATGTCGGCCGGCGAGACGCGCGGTGATTCGCCGGTGCTGACCACGCTGCACGCCTTCCTCGACGAGCTGGTGGGCCAGTGGCAGCGCACCCGCCCGGCGATCGACCTGCACTACGAGCGCCACGTGCAGCACGATGCCGACATCATCTCGGACACCGCGCTGAAGCAGATGATCTTCAACGTGCTCGACAACGCCGCCGACGCCGCGCCGCACGGCCTGCTGCGGTTCGTCATCGACGAGCAGGACGGCCATCTGCAACTGCAGGTGCAGGACCGCGGCCCCGGCTTCCAACCGCAGATGCTCGAACGGTTCGGCAAGCCCTACCAGTCCAGCAAGGGCCGGCCCGGCGGCGGCCTCGGGCTGTTCCTCTCCGTCAATGTCGCCCGCACGCTCGGCGGCCAGATCGTCGCCCGCAACCGGCCCGAAGGCGGCGCCGAGGTGCGCATCACGCTGCCGCTGGCCGCGCTGCGGCCGCGGGCCCGGCTGGCCTCTCGAACCTTCCGCCATGGCCGACCCTGACCCCGACCTCCCGCGCCGCCTGTTGATCGTCGAGGACGACGACGCCTTCGCGCGCACGCTGGCGCGCTCGTTCGAGCGCCGCGGCTACGCCGTGCAGCGCGCCGCCACGCTGGACGAGGTGGCGCCGCTGCTGCCGGCGCACCGGCCGGGTTATGCGGTGGTCGACCTGAAGCTCGCCGGCGGCGCCTCGGGCCTGGCCTGCGTGCAGGCGCTGATCGCGCACGATCCCGACATGGTGGTGGTGGTGCTCACGGGCTATGCCAGCATCGCCACCGCGGTCGAGGCCATCAAGCTGGGCGCACGGCACTACCTCGCCAAGCCGGCCAACACCGACGACATCGAGGCGGCCTTCGGCAAGGCCGAGGGCGATGCCGAAGTCGAGCTCACCGAACGCACCACGTCGATCAAGACGCTCGAGTGGGAGCGCATCCACGAGACGCTGGCCGAGACCGACTTCAACATCTCCGAGACCGCGCGCCGCCTCGGCATGCACCGCCGCACGCTGGCGCGCAAGCTGGAAAAGCAGCGCGTCAAGTGACGCGCCGCCGGCCGCGTCAGGGCGTGCCGCCGCTGCTCTGCGGGCCCGACGCGCCGTTCGGCACCGTCGGCGCGCTCGCCGGCCCGCTGCTGTTCATGCCGCCGGTCATGCCGTCGCTGCTGGTGGTGCCGGTGCCGGCGGCGGTGCCGGGCGTCTGGCCCATCTCGCCGGTGCGGCTGCCTTCGCCGGGACGGGCGGACGCGGCGCTGGTCGGGTCGCCCGGCGTCATCGCATCGGGCTGCCCGGCCTGCTCGGTGTTGCGCTTGCACGCGCCCAGCCCGGCGGCCAGGCACAGGCTGATCAACGCCACGCGAACGCCGCGGGCGGGGAGGGAAGGGGAGGTCGGCATGGAGTCTCCTGTGCGGGACGTTGCGGTGTCATGGCGTGCGGCGCGTGCCCTGTGCCGCGGAGGCCGGGTCGCTGACCGCCGGCGTGCCGGATTGGCCGTCGCCGCCGGTGGCATGCGGTGCATCGGTGCTGCTGGTACCGCCCTGGCCGGTGCCGGGGCCGCCGGTCATGCCGCCGATCGAGGTGGAGCCATTGCCCGGCCCGGTGCCGGGGTGCGGGCTGGTCTCGCTGGACGGCGCGGTCGCACCGGTCCCGCCGCTGGTGCCGGTGCCGGTGCCGGCACCCATGCCCGCGGCGGCGCCGCCGCTGCCGTCGGTCTGCGCCGGCGGCGGGTTGGCGGTGTCGGCGTTCTGTCGCTGGCACGCGGCCAGGCCGGCACTCAGGCCGAGGGCCAGCGCCAGGGAGAGCAGCGTGGGCGGGGGGACAAGGGGTCTTTTCATCGCGGGCTCCTCGAAGGTGGGTGCTGCGGAGGGGGGATGCCGGCTGCAGCAGGCAACGTGCCTGCGCGAGTCGGCGCCCGCGGGGCGCGATACTGCAAGCTTTTCAGTCCCCTGGAAGGAGAACCCCATGGCTTCACGTGACGTGGTCGTGCTCGGCGCGGCGCGCTCGCCGATCGGCACCTTCGGCGGCTCGCTCGCCGACATCGAACCGGCCGAGCTGGCCGGCACCGTGATGAAGGCGGCGATCGAGCGCGCCGGCGTCGACCCGCAGAAGATCAATTACGTCACGGTGGGGAATGTCATTCCCACCGAGAGCCGCTATGCCTACGTCGCGCGGGTCGCGTCGATCCAGGCCGGGCTGCCGATGGACTCCGTCGCGATGGCGGTGAACCGCCTGTGTTCATCGGGCCTGCAGGGCA
>Ga0233424_10000399_pt1 | contig 56952 bp, 39 predicted proteins | sample Watercolumn_Towu_FD_181011 | JGI IMG/M metagenome (GOLD analysis project Ga0233424, IMG submission 181011) | Freshwater microbial communities from Lake Towuti, South Sulawesi, Indonesia - Watercolumn_Towuti2014_125_MG | ecosystem: Environmental > Aquatic > Freshwater > Lake | place: Indonesia...
CGAAAATGGCCTGGGGCTTCGTTACTCCTCGGTCACAGAGCCCGGCGGCTATGCTCCCTCGTCGCGCCTCGCTCCAGGCCATTTTGGGCGCAACATAACACCATCCATTTGTGAGACACATCACTAGCACTTGGGCGTTCCACAAATAGCCGAAATTCCTATGAAAAGACGCGCTTTCATTTCGCAGATGGCCCAGGCGGCAGCCACGGTTTCCTCGGTCTCCGCTTTTTCTGCCGAACGGGTCCTCGGCGCCAACGATCGCGTCAACGTGGCGTTGGTCGGCTGCGGCGGACGCGGGCGGCTGGTGGCGCGGCTCATGCGCGAGGCTCTCAATGTGGATTTCATTGCGGTGTGCGATGTGTTCGATCCGTCTGCCGCCTCCGCGAGACAATGGGCCGGGCCAACGGCCCAATCGTTTCGCGATTTCCGAAGAGTTCTCGAAATGAAGGAAGTCGATGCCGTCGTCGTGGCCACGCCGGATCATTGGCACGCCATTCCCACCGTGCTGGCGTGTCAGGCGGGCAAGGACGTGTTTGTCGAGAAACCGCTGGGCCTCACGATCCGCGAGGGCCGCGCCATGCTCGAAGCAGCGCGACGCTACAACCGGATCGTCCAAGCTGGCCTCCAACACCGCTCCGCTCCGCATTACAAGGAGGTCGAAGACATCATCCAGAGCGGCCAGATCGGCGAAGTGCATTTCGTTCATGTGTGCAACTACTCGACTGTCTATACGGCGGCGGGCGGGCCGCCTCCGAATTCCGATCCGCCGGAGGGATTGGATTGGGACATGTATCTCGGACCGGCGCCGCAGGTTCCCTTCAACAACTTGCGCTTCCGCACCTACCGGCGCTTTTATGATTATTCAGGCGGTTTCATCACGGATTTCGGCGCGCACCGGCTCGATTCCGTGCATCAGGTGATGCACGACGACCGGCCGCTCTCGGCCATGGGCGTGGGAGGGTTACACGGACCGAAGAGCATCATCGACACGCCGAACGTTCATCACGTGACCTACGAATACAAGGACTGGGTCCTGAGCTACGAGGGAATTCAACTCAACGGCTTCGGCGCCGGGCCGCGTCTGCCCGGCGGCCGTGTCCCGTACAATGCCTCGGGACCTCACGACCGTCCGCATGGCGAAGCTTTCTACGGCACGAAAGGCACGATTTTTTCCGATCGTGTCGGCTATGAAATCTTTCCGGCGGCGCGTGGGGGCGGGGAACCGAGATCAGTTGCTGGACGCGATTGCACCGATTTGCACACGCGCAATTTCATTGATTGCGTGCGCTCGCGGCAACGGCCCGTGGCGGACGTCGAGATCGGGCACAAATCCACCATCGTCGCGCACCTGGGCAATATTTCCTTCAAGGTCGGCGGCCGGAAGATCCGCTGGGATCCGGACAAGGAACAGGTCGTGGACGACCCTCAGGCCTCCGCGCTGCTCGAGCGAAAGGCTCGGAAGCCTTGGGATTTGATCTGAGCCTGGACGCACCTACCGGTCGCCTGGCACTACACGTCACACACCTTCGCCGCGTGGCGCAAGGCCAGCACGCGGTCCGGCCACGTCGGTATGAATTCCTGCGCGACATAGCCGTCGTAACCGGTTTCCAGAATCGCCCGCATGATTGGCGGGTAATTGATTTCTTGCGTCTCGTCCAATTCGCCTCGGCCCGGCACGCCCGCGGTGTGATAATGCGCGATGAAGTCCTTGTAGAGCCGCAGGCGGCGGATCACGTCGCCGTTCATGATTTGCACGTGGTAAATGTCGAAGAGCAGTTTCATGTTCGGCGACCCGACGCGCTTGATCAGTTCCACGCAGAAATCGACGTTGTCGCCGAAGTAACCCGGATGGCCCTTCATCGGATGCGTGTTGTCCCGGCTGTTCAGGTGCTCCAGACAGAGATTGATTTTCTTTTGCTCGGCGTAACCGATCACGCGTTTCCAGCATTCGACGCAATGGCGCGCGCCGTCATCGTCGCTGATACCGGGCTCGCGCATGCCGGTGAAGGTGATGACGTTCTGGCACTGGACCTTTACGGCCAGATCGATGCCTTCGCGGAGTTTTTGCTCGACGAAAGCGTGGTTGGCCGGACTGAAAGGGCCTCGGGCAAATCCATGACTGCTCACGAGCGACACGGCCAAACCCAGTTCGCGAATCATCGGGTAATGATTTGCGTCGATGCCTTCCATCGCCACCAGGCCGATCTCCTTGCAATGCCGCGCGAGTTCTGGCGTAGGCATGGGATTGTAAGTCCAGCCCATGATGGATTGCTTGATGCGGCCATTGCGAACACGAAAGTCCGGTTCGATCGCGGGGGCCGCGACAACCGGCTTCTGGCACGCCAAAGTGGCGACGCCTGCGGCGGCACTTGTCTTGAGCCATTCGCGGCGAGAAAGGCCGGTTGCTGTTTTCCGGGGATCAAAATGGATCGCGGCTTTCATGATTGGATTATCCCAACGGCTCACCTCCCCGGCAATGAGAACAATTGAAAACAACGTTCCGCCGATGAATAAATTATGCCGTGCGCGGTTCCTCGAAACAGCACTTATGCGCCGCACTGCTCGCTCTGCTGATCCTCGGCATGGCGACGTTTGCCCTTCGATTCTGGCGCGACGTCCCGCTCTCCAGGCAATCCACCCATCCGAGCGACCGGCTTAGCCAGGAGTTCGCGGCCAGGCTCGCGGCTTTGGAAGCCAGGGAACAGCAAATCGCCGAAACCGTTTGGGGCAAGGAACTGCTCGCTCAGGAATGCGGACGCACCTTCGAGACGCTCTGGGATTCACTCAATGCAGCGACAAACAAGCTTCGCGTCGCCGCCAATTTCCCCGTCGGAGAAATCCTGCTGGGCGATTGGAGTCAGGCCCAAGGCTTGCCGCACGGGATTGTGCTGCGAAATCCGACGCCGACCGGCCCGCTGCTCTCGGCGGAAGAATGGCGGCGGTTCGTCGAGGAGTTCGCGCGTGCTGGCTGGAGCCTCGATCAAACTGAATTCCGCCACATCCGGTTCGACGCGGACGAAACAGGCCGCCCGCGACAAAGCCGCTTCTATTTCTCGGCTCACTTGACCCACGCCGCGCGTTCGGAGCGTGCGGCGCTGGAGGGCGATGTGATTGTGGATTGGGCCTCGGCGTCAGCGAAAGAGGGGACGGCTGTGAAACGGATTGATGCCAGCCAGTTGATGCTCAAAACGAGACGCGGCGAGCCGCCGTTTCAGTCGATCCTGCTCGAAACTATTGCGCCGCCGCAAAAGTCAGCCACGATTGATCCTCTCATCCTCCACGATCTCGACGGAGACGGTCTGTCGGAAATCATTTTGGCCGCGAAGAACCAGGTTTATCGCCGGCGTGGAGAGAATCTTTACGAGCCGGAGCCGTTGTGCCGAACTCAGCCCGGCCCGATCTTCACGGCGATGATGGCCGATCTGGATGGAGATGGCGTCTCGGATTTTCTGTGCGCCAAACCGGAAGGGCTGATTCTGTTCAAAGGCTCAGATCGCGGCGCCTTCGATGCGCCCGGGCAACGGGTCTGGGCTGCCCATCCGCGCCTGGAGAATGCCTCCGTGTTGACCTGCGGCGATATCGACCGCGATGGCGATCTCGATCTATTCCTGGGCCAATACAAAATTCCCACGCTCGGCCAGATTCTGCGGCCGAACTTTTACGAAGCCAACGACGGCCATCCAGCTTACCTGCTGCGGAACGATGGACGCGGCCATTTCACCGACGGCACGGCAGCTTCCGGATTGGAGCAGAACCGATTCCGCCGCGTGTTCAGCGCGTCCTTCGCTGATCTCAACCACGACGGCTCCCTGGACCTCCTGGTCGTGAGTGATTTTGCGGGCGCTGATCTTTATCGGAACGACGGGCAGGGCCGTTTTGCGGACGTCACGCCGGAATGGGTTGCGGACTCGCACGCGTTTGGGATGGCCCACGCGCTGGCGGATTTCAACGCGGACGGGCGGCTGGATTGTCTGATGATCGGGATGAATTCTCCAACCGTGGATCGGCTGGAGCATCTGGGGTTGACGCGCGCCAGCGCCGCGGACCGAAGCATGCGCCGCCGCATGACCTTTGGAAACCGGCTTTATCTGGCGCGAGAAGAATCTGGATTTGCCCAGACGCCATTGAGCGATTCCATCGCCCGCGCCGGGTGGTCGTGGGGATGCAGCGCTTTCGATTTCGACAACGACGGATTTCCGGATGTTTACGTCGCCAACGGCCACGAATCGAAGCAGACCGTGCGCGACTACGAACCGGAGTTCTGGCTGCACGACATCTTCGTGGACGATTCGGTCGATGACGCGGCGGCCACGGCTTATTTCACCACCAAGTTCGCCCGGACGCGCGGGCGCGGCTGGTCCTACGGCGGGTACGAGAAGAACCGGCTTTACCTGAATCAACGCGGTGAATCGTTCGCAGAGGCCGGCCATTTGCTGGGCGTGGCGCTGGAACAGGATTCGCGCAACGTCGCGGCGGATGATCTCGATGGCGACGGCCTTGTGGATCTGGTCGTGACGACCCTTGAAGTGTGGCCGGAGGCCAAGCAAACCTTGCGCGTCTTCAAGAACAAGTTGGATGATGGCGGCCACTGGATCGGATTTCGATTTCGCAACGAGGCAGGGAAATCGACGGTGGGCGCGCGGGTTGTCCTCCTCTGCAACGGCCGCGAGGTCACTCGCCAGATTGTGACGGGGGATTCCTATCGTTCGCAGCACGCGAGCACCGTTCATTTCGGGTTGGGCCGCGTGGACCGCGTGGAACGTGCTGAAATCCACTGGCCCGGTGGCGGGAGGTTCACTCTGCGAGAACCCGAGGTGAATCGTTACCACCAAGTTCCAGTTCCGAAATGAATACTCGCTGGAACAGCCAAACCTGAATCGCGGCCGCGCGGCGCATCTCTGGATTTAGGAGTCCGTTCCATCTGGCTTGCGACGTTTCGGTGAAAGCCCAGAATGGAATCCTGATGTGGTTTGACGCGTATCAAAGCGACACGGTCCGGCTCCAATATTGTCGGAGGATGTTCGCGAATTGCTTGAGACGGCTGCCGCGACCTCTGCGAAAGATTTTGAGCGCGCTGGCGCTGGCCGGCACCCTGGTCCTCGGAAATGCGGCCATCTCTGAGGAGGAGACCGCCTATCTATTCAACAAGGAATGCGCCTCCTGCCATGGCAAGGACGGCAAGGCTCGCACACCCGTGGGGCGAAAACTCGGCGCCAAAGACCTCCGAGAAAGCAAGACGTCCGACGCCGAAATCGAAAAGCAAATCCTGGAAGGCAAGAAAGCGAAAGACGGTGGATACACCATGCCAGCTTTCAAAGAGAAACTCGATCCCGACGAGATCAAGGCCCTCATCTCGTTCGTCAAGAAGTTCCGAAAGTGAATGGCCGCGTTGCCTTAGCCTCTTAGCCGCATCTATTCATTGAAAAGGTGACTCGCCCTCACCCTCACCCTCTCCCCCAGGAGAGGGAACCGCGTTTTCCCGCTCTGGGAAACGCTCCCCAAAACCGTGATGAGTTCACCGGTGTGCAAAAGTTACTCCCTCTCCCTGGGGGAGAGGCCGGGGTGAGGGCGAGCCTTTCATCGCACTGAATAGTTCCGGCTTAGACCCGCCACGGCTCGCGCATGGCGCGGGAGAGCAGCCGATTGGCCTGCTCGTTGCCGTGGAATTCCTCCGTGGCCGGGTTCCACTTCAAGGAACGCTCCAGCGTGTAACCGATCGTCGCCAGATGGCCAAGCGACGCAGAACGATGGCCGATTTCTTCGTGCGAGCTGGGGCGCGCGCGCGTTCGAATGCACTCGAACCAGTTCGAGTGATGGTTGTTCGCGCCGATGTTCACCTCGCGCGTCGCGAGCTGCACTTCGCGGAAGAGACTCGCAGGACCGGCCTCGATCGGGCCGCCGGTGGACATGGAAGTAACCCACCCGCGCTCGCCGACGAAGACGCCGCCGAAATTTCCGGCCAGCCGGGCGTTCGCGGGCACGGCGCGATAAAGGTCCTTCACCTGGCCCCAGTGGTCCACGTGATGCAACAGCGTGCCGTTCGCGTAGCGGAACGTCAGCGTCGGAAAAGCACCGTCGCTCGGATGATGAATTTCCACCGGCGCGTTTGTTTCGACGCCGAGCGCGTATTGGATCACGTCCGCGGCGTGAGATTGGTAGGCTGTCACCGCGCCTGCGCCGAAGGCGTCGCAGAACACCCAGGGCACCACTCCGGGCGGCGGGTTGCGGTGGTAAGCTGAATTGTAAGGCCGCCAGGTTGCCGGTCCGACCCACAAGTTCCAATCCAGACCTTCCGGCACAGGTTCGGCGGGCAAAACGGGATCCAATGGCACATAGGAAGGGCCCAGCTTGGGCACGTGCGTCTTGTTCCAAAGCGTGAACACCTGCTTGACGCGCCCAAGTCCGCCTCGGCGCACAAAAGCGCAAACTTCCCGGATGGTAGGAATCGAACGATACTGCGTCCCGGTTTGGAAGACGCATCCGTTGCGGCGGATGGCCTCGACGAGCCTTCGCCCTTCCCGGATGTTGAGCGAAATTGGCTTCTCGCAATAAATGTCTTTGCCGGCCGCGGCTGCGTCGCAACTCATCAAGGAATGCCAGTGGTCCGGCGTCACAATCACCACGGCGTCGATGTCGGGGCGAGCGAGCAACTCGCGGTAATCGTTGTAAGCCGCGCAGCCGCCATAAGTGCCGCTGGCGCGCTCGGCGGCATAGGTTTCGTCCGAGAGTCGCTGCCCCTCTTCGCACCGGCTGCGATCGACGTCGCACACGGCGAGAACCTGAGTTTCTTTCCGTCCAAGCAACACTCTCAAGTGCCCGCGCCCCATCAACCCGTGGCCGATGAGGCCGACGGTGATGCGTTCACTGGGCGGGGTGAAGCCGTCCCCGCCGCGCGCGGAGGCCGGAACGATCCACGGAACGGCGCAGCCGCCCGCGACGAGCGCCGCCTGGTGCAGGAACTGCCGCCGCGTCGGCTGGCGTTCGGAGTTACTCGCATCGTAGCGCAGATTTTCAATCTGCTGTATCGCAGGATTGAATCCTGCACGGCGTCGGCGAAATCGGAGGTCTTCGGATTGCGCAACGTGCCGCCGATTGCAAATCGGCGATACAGCAGACTTCAAGTCTGCGCTACGATCCGCCGCCAGACGGGAGTTTGCGGTCTTATTGTGACGAGAGCCAATGCTCATGGCGCAACTCCTTTCTCCACTTCGAGACTGACCTTGTTGAAAAACTCGACGCATCGCGCGATCTCCGGCTGCGAATCCAGGAAGTTGTAGGAATACTCCAGCCCCCACATGGTCGGCTGGAGGCCGAGCCGGTGGACCTCCTGGATGAACTGCTCGGTCTCTCCCACGCCGCTGCCCCAAGGCACATCATGGCCGGACGCGTTCCGTTTGTTCAGGTCATGCACCTGGACGGTGATGAGACGTTCTTTGAGCGTGTTCACGGCCTGGATTGGATCGATGCCGGAGCGCATCCAGTAGCCGATGTCGGCGCAGGCGCCCAGGCGTTTGCTGCGGCCCTGGCAAACCTTCATGATCCCCTCGGGATTCCAGTAAACCGGCGAGGCCTTCTGGTCGTGGTTGTGGAGCGCCACGTTGATGCCGTATTCGTCGCAGAGCCGTTCGATGGTATCCAGAGCCTCTGGCTTCGGCTCCGACAGGAAGGTTTCAATGCCGATCTTGCGCCCGAACTCGAAAACCTTTCGGCAGCCCGCTTCGTCGCCAGGGATGTCGTGGATGTAGTAAGTGAGCAACCGCACGCCCGCCGCGTCGAGTTTCATGCGTACTTGTCGCAACTCGTCGTCAGTCAGTCCCGGCTCGAAGTTCTTCGGGATAGCGGCGCTGACCTTCTGGAAACTAAGGCCGCCCATGAACGGCAGGCCGAGTTGCGCCGTCTTTTCGATGGCCTCGAAAAGTGTGAACTTGTGGAACGTGTAGGCCTCGACACCCAACCGCCAGCCCAGCTTTTCCTGGACCCGGACCGAAGCCTTGAGCCGGGCGCTCGGAATCGTGGGCGCGGGCAAATCGCCAAGGACAAACTGCGCCGCTCCGAGGTAGAACTGGAGCATACTCGCATCCCAAAAGACGTAAGGATTGTGGGCGATGGTGCAATAGAACGTGCGGCCTCGGCCGTAATTCCGCACCCAGGCCAACGCGAAGTCATTGTCCGCGCGCTCCAACTTGCCGTAGCCGGGGCCTTGCTTGAGATCGGTCTTGTCGGTGTCGATGCTCAGGAGCACGCGCAGTCGATTCCGCGAGTAAGGGTCGTGGACGCGGAAGAACTCGTCGCGGTACTCGAAACCCTGGGCGCCAAACGGACGGTTCAGCCGGTGCAACGGATCGTCCAGCTTGATGAAGACGCGCTCGTCGCTGGCCCGATGGTTCGCGCCGCGCGCGCCAATCATAAGCCCGAACTCCGGCCAGTCCTCCACCCCGCCGGGCCATTGCGTGAAACCGACCGCCGTTCCATGCACGCCCATCAACCCGCCGCCGGCATAAACGAAATCGACCAGGTTCTGCCGCAGTTCAGCGTTCGTGAAACAGTTCCCCACGGTGTTGTTGAAGAAGACGGCGTCAAACTGCCGCAGGCTCTCGCGCTGGAAAACATTCGGATCGCGACTGACGGTGGCCTCGAACGCGCCCGTCTTCTGCCCCATGAGTGTGAAGGCCAAGTTGGCCGTGGCAATTGAACGGTGTCCCGGGTAGCCGACGTTGAGGTCGAAGATGAGGAGTTTGCGCGGCCGCTGCGGGGTCACGGTCGCCCGGGTTGGAAGCGCGGCCTCGATCTTCTGCCGTTCCGCCTCCGGAACAACCTGTGCCTTCGATGGAAGCAACTCCGGGGACGTCATCGCGACCAGCGCGACGGTCCACAAGGCCGATCTGGGGTTCTGTCTCATGGTATCTTCTGGTTTGACTGGGTCTGGACGCGGTCGATGGGGAGCGCACGCGCCTCGCGTGCCGTGGTCGGCACCCTCGCCGACCACATTCAATCGGACCGAAACCATCGCTACGCACTAACATGGTTTCAAACCACGTTCCGACCGGCGTGGCGCCGGTCGGAGCACGCGAGGCGCGTGCGCTCCCCCAAGGCCAACTGAATTCTACGATTTAGACTCAGAGAGCGGAATTGAATTCATTTCCCTGAGAATGTATCTAACCTGGAGTCCGGTGAGATTTGAGACAAATCAAAGCAAACTCGATTGAGATTTGAACATTCGGATTCTAGGATCCTGGTAAAAAAAGGTACTGACATGCAGTTGGCTTATTCGACTATGCAAAATCTTCTAACCGCTACGGTGTTGTCCACAGCTATCGTGCTGGCCAATACTTCGGCCCGGGCTGCCGACGCCGATCTGGCCCCGTTGCCTCTGAAACTGCCGTTGCCGACCCTGAAAGGCACGCCCGATGATCTGCCCAAGGGCCCGAATATCGAGCCGCCGACCGAGAAGCCTCGCCCGCCTTTTCTGGCGCCCAAGGGCGTCAGGAATCTGGCGCTGAACAAAAAGGTGATCGCCAGCGTCAAGAGCCCGTTCAATGGCGATCTCACGCAAATCACGGACGGCACTAAGGAAGCCTTCGACGACCAGGTGGTGGAGCTGCGCAGCGGTGTGCAGTGGGTGCAGCTTGACCTGGGCGAAGTGTGTGAGATCAACGCGCTGGTGGTCTGGCATGATCACCGCTGGCTGCAGGTCTTCCGCAGCGTCGTGGTGCTCGCGGCCGACGACCCGGATTTTGTCGAGAACGTGAAGGTGTTATACAACAACGACACGGAGAATGCCGCGGGCCTGGGAATTGGGACCGACAAGCAGTATTTCGAAACCCAACAAGGCAGACTCATCCCGGCCCCGAAGGGCCTGAAGACGCGCTACCTTCGTTTTTTCACCAAGGGCAGTAACTTGAGCGGGCTTAATTGCTACCAAGAAATCGAGGTGTACGGCCTGCCGGGGAAACCGTAGCCATGCTGACGGATTTGGGGAGCACACGCGCCCCGCGTGTCCCGACTGGCGCCTCGCCAGTCGAAAGAAACGCATCGAAGAATCAGTAAATAGTGACTTGTTCGAGCGCAGACTGGTGGTTGGCGAGAGCGCCAACCACCGCACGCGGGGGCCTGCGCTCTTCATCTCTGTGCGTTTCCCATCTTCGTTAAGTCGTGACATCTGAATGAGGCGTGGATTCATCGTCGGATTGATTCTGGCCGTAGCCGGGGCGCTGGCGTTGCGCGGGCCGCGACTGGACCTGCGCCCGATGCACAATGACGAGGCGGTCAACGCCTTCAAAATCCGAGAACTCCTGGAGGAAGGCCGTTACCGGTACGATCCCGATGAATACCACGGCCCGACCCTGCATTACGCTACTCTCCCGTTCCTTTGGCTGAGCGGCGCCCAAGACATCCAGAGCTTGACGGAGAAAATGCTCCGCGCCGTCCCGGCCGCGTTTGGAGCCGCTCTGGTGATGTTGACGGTCCTTCTAGCCGATGGGTTGGGCCGTCCGGCGACGCTGGGGGCCATGGCGCTGATGGCGATTTCTCCCGCCATGGTGTTTTACAGCCGGTACTTTATCCACGAGACATTGCTGGTCTGCTTCACCCAGGTGTGCATGGGGGCGGTCTGGCGCTACTGTCGGCGACCGCGTTGGGGTTGGGCGGCGCTGGCGGGGGCCGGGCTGGGACTCATGTACGCCACCAAGGAAACTTTCGTGCTCGAAGTCATGGCACTGGGGATGGCGCTCGGACTCAGTTTCGTGTGGGATCAGAGAGTGACTCGCGAGCCGTTCCACTGGACCCGATGGTTCGCGCCCTGGAATTGGAAGCATCTGATCGTTGGCCTGGGTGTTTGCCTGGCGATTTCTGGAGTGCTATTCACTTCGTTTCTCACGAACCTGCAAGGCCCGCTCGACTCCATTCGCACTTACTTTCCCTGGGCGGACCGCGCGCAGGGCCATTCTTCGCACATCCATCCCTGGTATTTCTATCTGGAGCGGCTGGCATTTTTCAGGATTGAACGCGGTCCGTTCTGGACGGAGGGATTCATCCTTCTCCTGGCTGCGGTTGGGTGCTATGCCGGATTTCGCCGGACCGGAGCGTGGAGTTTCCATGCGGCATTGGTTCGGTTTCTTGGTTTTTACACCGTTTTGCTCATGGCCGCTTATAGCGCGATTCCCTACAAAACGCCGTGGTGTCTCCTCGGATTTCTGCACCCCATGATCTTGCTCGCGGGTGTGGGAGCGGCTTTTCTGATTCAGCCGTCCGGTAAACTCACCTCGGATCCGGAAATGCACCCCTCGCCCCATCCTTCTCCCCTCCTAGGGGAGAGAATTCTCCCAAGCGAAGCTTCGCCCATTGGACCCCTGAACCTCCCCCTCACCCGTTGCCTCTCCCCCTCGGAGGGGGAGAGAGTGTCCGGAGGACGGGTGAGGGGGATGGTCAGAGCCTCAAAGCGCGAAGCTTTGCTTGGTCGAATTCTCAAAGGCCGGGTGGCTGCCTGGATCTTTTTGCTGACTGGGGCAGGCCATCTGACTTGGCAGGCCTGGCTGGCGAACTTCGGCCAGGATCGCCAGGAGCGACTCTACGCGGCTGATCGCCGCAACCCTTACGTCTATGCCCAGACTGTGCCGGACGTTCTCGAACTGGTGGAGAAGGTCAACGGGCTCGCCGCCACGTCGCCGGAGGGAAAGGCGCTAAGAGTGCAGATCATCGCGCCGGAGTCAGATTATTGGCCGTTGCCCTGGTATTTCCGAGAACTGAGTAACGTCTGGTGGTTGAACCAGGCGCCCACGAATTCCTACGCACCGGTGGTGGTTGCTGGATCCACGATGGACCTGAAGTTGGATGAACATTCGAACCGTGACTGGACCGGAGTTGGCCTCTTTACACTGCGGCCCCGCGTCTATTTGGATCTGTTCGTCGAGAGCGGCCTTTGGCGGAAATACGTGGAGGCAAGGAATCCTCCCAGGAACTCTCTTGGCCAATAGCACTGTCATTCAGTTCTTAACCACCAATTCCAAGAACCTCTGGCTAGATTTGTTAGAGACGTGATCCCCAATGCGAAAGTGCCGGCTTGGCTGTTGTGGCTTCTAAAGCTGCCGGGGATCAATCGATTCGGCCTGGTGAAACGGCCGCGCGAGTTGGTCCGGTTTTTCAAGTTCGCCACCGTGGGAACGATCGGCGCATCCGTGGATTTCACCGTGCTCAATCTCCTGGTGCTGGTCTTTGGATGGACGAAGTTTTGGGCCAACCTCGTTTCGGTGACTTGCGCCATTTCGAGCAACTTCACCTGGAACCGCCTCTGGACCTTCCCCGAATCGATCGAGCGTCCGATTCCGACGCAGTTCGGAAAATTCGCCACGATCAACCTCGTTGGACTCGCCCTGAATCAAATCGTCTTCCTGACCGCCGACGCGTTGGTCTTTTCCAAAATTGCCCCGCACCCCTTGAACTACAATCTGGCCAAAGCCACGGCCATTGGCCTGGTCCTGTTCTGGAACTACTTCGCGAACCGGGCGTGGACGTATCGGGGGATTCGGTGAGCGACTTCCCCTTTGAGCGGTCTCTTGATCGAGATCAAGCCGTGCTGGACGGATGGCGTTAATATCCTTACAAGCAGACATGACACCTGTTTTGGCTCATTAGCGAAAAGGAACAATATGACGAACCTGACTCACCAACCTCGGAGAAGTTTATTCCAACGATCCCGGCGGCCGAACTCCACTGTCCCTCTTGACCGCCGCCGATTCCTGAAATCCGCTCTGCAAGCCGGCGCCGCGCTGGCTGCGGCGCCGCTGGTTGTGCGCGGCGCCGTCCTGGGCCGGGATGGCGGCGTGGCCCCGAGTGAGCGGATTGTTCTTGGCGGCATTGGCATCGGGTCGCGCGGGCGTTACGTGCTGAGTTGTTTCTTGCACGAACCCGATGTGCAGTTCGTGACCGTCTGCGACGTCCGACCCGGGCGCCGCGAGTCCGTCAAGAAGATGGTCGATGGCCAGTACAACAACCAGGATTGCGGCATGATCCATGACATGCGCGAGTTGCTCGCGCGCGACGACATTGAAGCCGTGCTGATCGCCACCGGACCGAACTGGCACGCCACGGCTTCGGCCATGGCCGCCAAGGCGGGCAAAGATGTCTATTGCGAGAAACCGTGCTCGAAGACGATCGCGCAGAGCCTTGCCCTGCGCGATGTGTTCCGGCGCACGGGCCGGGTCTTCCAGGCGGGCACGCAGCGGCGGAGCCTGCCGAATTTCATGTTCGCAGTCGATCTGGCCCGCTTCGGCAAACTCGGTCGGTTGCACACGGTGCATGCGCATCCGGGAGGGCTAGGCACCAGCACAAGCGGCTGGTTGCCGGCCGAACCGGAGCCGGCCAAGGACGTCGTGGATTGGAATCTCTACCTGGGCCCGGCGGCGTGGCGGCCCTTCAACAAACGGCTCTTGGATGGATTCAATTTCGAGAAGGGCGGCGGACTGACCGGCGGCGGCTGCCTCGAATGGGGTTCGCATTGCGTCGATCTTTGCCAATGGGCGAACAACGCCGACGACACCGCGCCGGTCGAATTCGAGCCTAAGGAAGGCCAGTTGCACGCGCGTTACGCGAACGGCGTGAAGTTGATCATGCGCAACGAAGGATGGCTCAAGCTGGGCTCCTGTCCCGTGCGATTTGAGGGCGAAACGGGCTGGGTCGAAACCGGCGACAACGCCGACATCGTCGCCAGTTCAGACTCCCTGCTCGTGGGCCGAGGCGCCAAGATCGCCGGCTATCCCGCGGACTTTCACGTCCGCGATTTTCTGGACTGTGTGAGATCGCGAGGCCAGACGCGAGCCAACGCCGATGTGGCCTGCCAGGCGCACATCGCCTGCCACGCGGCCAACGTCAGCCTCTTCCTCGGACGAAAGGTCCTTTACGATCCCAAAAAGAACGAGTTCATCGACGACGAGGAAGCCAACCGGCTTCGCTCCGAAGCCACGCGCGAACCCTGGAGGATTTGAAAAATGAAAAGGCCACTTATGAAGTCCAGAATTCGAAATTCCGCACCGCACGGCAGAGGCGCAACCCAAGTAGCGCAGAATTGTATTCTGCCGCACCTCAGGTTTACAACCTGCCGCGGGTCGGAGGTTCCAGAAGCTGCGCGCAAGTCGAGCACCCTGCCGACTCCAAGTCGGCGATCCAGCGCAGCGCGGTGGAACCGCAACCCAAGCGGCGCGCGGCCTTCCAGGCCGCAGCACCTCCATGAACTCGCGACGCTCTCGGGCGATAATCATAGATTGAAAATCTGCGCTACGAGAAATCGTCGCGATCTGGGACGGTTTCGAGCGGCCCTGATACACTGGGCTCTGTTCGCCGTAGCGATTCCTTTTCTCAGCGTCACTCACCCGATTCTGGCCGCTGACAGCGGTCGTGAATCATCGGCGGAGAAACAGCGCAAGCTGATCGCCATCCTGCAATCGGATGCGCCGGCCGCGGACAAAGCGATCACATGCAAAAACCTGGCGATCTGCGGCAACCAGGACGCCGTCCCATCCCTGGCGCCGCTCCTGGCGGACGAGAGTCTGGCGTCCTGGGCGCGGATCGCGCTTGAAGCTATCCCCGGACCGGCAGCAGATGAGGCCTTGCGGGCCGCGCTGCCCAAAGTCAAAGGCAACTTGCTGATCGGAGCGATCAACTCCCTCGGCGTACGCCGGGACGCCAAAGCCGTGGATGCGCTCGTGGAGAAGTTGAAAGATGCGGACGTGGAAGTGGTCGCGGCCGCTGCGATTGCCCTGGGGAACATCGGCGGTACACAAGCCGCCAAATTTCTGGGCCAAGCGCTCACGGGACCGCGAAACGAGATTCGACCGGTCGTGGCAGAAGGCGCTGTCCTTTGTGCGGAACGGCTCATGGCGGATGCGAAATTCACGGAATCCGCCCGGTTGTACGATTCCGTTCGCCAGGCGGACGTGCCCAGGCAACGACGGCTCGAAGCAACCCGCGGCGCGATTCTGGCGCGGCGGTCCGACGGCATTCCGCTCTTGCTGGAACAATTGCGGGCGGGCGATAAGGCCGTGTTCGGAATCGCTCTGCGCACCGCGCGCGAACTGCCGGGCCGCGATGTGACCGAAGCGCTGGGAGCGGAATTGGACCGCACGCCTCCCGAACGCCAGGTCATGTTGCTCCTCGCCCTGGCTGACCGCGGCGATGCTGAGGTCCTGCCCAAGATGCTGCAAGTGGCGCAACATGGCTCCAAAGCCGTCCGAGTCGCCACGCTGAGCTTGCTGGACCGATTCAGCGATGTCTCGGCTGTGCCCGTGTTGTTGAACGCCGCATCTGAAGGGGATGCCGAATTGACGAAAGCAGCCAAGGCAACCCTGACGCGTATGGAAGGTAACCCCGTGGACGCGGCACTCCTCGCCCGTTTGCCCCTGGCGAACGGCATGTTGCGGCAGTTGATTATCGAGTTGGCGGCGCTGCGGCGAATCGAGGCCGCGGTGCCGGGGATCGCGGCCAGCGCAGAAGATGCGGACGCGGGCGTTCGCCGAGCCACCTTCGACACGCTCAGCGTTCTCGGATCCCACCAGCAAGTCAGCGATCTGGTGCGCCTCGTTTCCAAAACTCAAGATGCCAAAGATCGTGAGCACATCGAAAAAGCGCTGATAGCCATCTGCGGGCGCAGCGGCTCCCGGTGTCTTCCCCAAGTGCAGCCCCTGGCGAAGAACAACGACAGCGCTCTCCGCCAAATCGCTTTGCGAGTAGTCGCCTCCATCGGTGGAGCCGATGCTCTGGCTACGGTGAAGGCGGCTCTGGAGGACCGAGACCAGAGTGTTCAGGATGAAGCCGTGGGCACGCTCGCGACCTGGCCGAACAACTGGCCGGAAGACACAGATGTCGCAGAGCCTCTGCTCGCGCTTGCGCAGTCGGGCAGGAAGCCGTCCTATCAGGTGCAGGGAGCGCGGGGTTACTTGCTCTATCTTCAGGAGAACAAGAAGCTCAGCAACGCCGACAAACTCACGGGGGTCAACCGTGTGCTGCCTTCCCTGAAGCAACCGCAGCAGAAGCGCCTGGCAATTTCGACCCTGGGCGCCATTCCCAGCGCCGGAGCTGTGGAATTGCTCCTGGACTTTGCCGGAGACCCGGCGTTCACGGAGGAGGCATGCCTGGCGATCGTCAACGTCGCGACCGGGCCAAGCCTGGAAGGCGGAACCAAGGAACTGCGGCAAAAAGCGCTTCAAGCTGTCCTCGAGAAATCCAAGAACGAAGCGACACGAAAGAGAGCTGCTGATGCGGTGAAACGGATCGATTGACCATCCAGTTTTGGGAAACGGTCACTGAACAGTGATGAGTCCGCGGGCGGTAAAAGTTACTCCCTCTCCCTGGGGGAGAGGGCCGGGGTGAGGGCGAGCCTTTCATCGCACTGAATACTTACGGCTTAGTGGGAGCCCAAAATCAGGCTCAGGCAAGTGACGCCGCCTTCCGCTTTCGCAAACTCTGAAAGATCGGTCATGTGCACCTCGAAGCCAAACCTGTCCAACATTTCGGCCGTGCGCGGGTGCGCGGCCGTTACGCACACGCGCATGCCGATGCTCATCACATCGGCAGCCGCAGGTTCTTCTCCCGGCACATGGACGCATTCGAATCCCGGCAGAGACCGAGCGTCCACCCACGCCGGATTGATCAGCAGCCTTCGATCAGGCAAAGACGTGCAGGCCGATTTCAAGTGCAAGCAATCCCGGAGGGGCACGCCCACAACACGATAATCGTGAGGCGCCGCGACACGAGCCAATGCGGCCAGGCCGGCTGGGTTGGTTCTCGATGAAAGGCCCACGAGCAACGTGCGGCCCACGCGCACCACGTCCCCGCCTTCAAGCGTCCCGGGAAGCTCCACACGCTGGACTTCGCGGTATTTGCGAAGTTCCGGTTCGATCCCGGCCGGTTCGGCGCGCCGGGATTCCGCGCCCATCGAGGCGAGGACGGCCACTTCGTCCAGCACGACCGCAGTGTCTTCGATAAACACACAATCCGGATAGTCGCGGTTTACGTCCAGCACGCGCACCTCGGCGCCGCAGTCGCGCAGCATCCGGCAGTATGAATCGTGTTGAAGAAGCGCCCGGGGGTACTCGATGACCGTTCGAGAGACGTAGGTCAGTTCACACTGCTGTATCTTCGGCGAAGGAACGTGAGTGATTGCAAGCATGCCAACCTATTACTGTGACAAAGAATTGCCCAAACTTCAGTCTGGAGAATGCGTTAACGCTGCGCTCGAAGGCATTCGTTTACTGGGAGTGCTTCGCCTCCAGCGCGGCTCGCAGCGCCTCTTTCTTTCCTGGCGAGACAATGAAAAGTTCTTCCGGGAACCTTCGGTGAACGACCATTTGGTCGAAAATGGCCCAGCCCTCGCTGGCATTCAGTCCCAGCCCGGCCAGGAACTGGAGCCGCAAGTTGCGGTCCCGATTGATTTCTGCGTCCTTTAGCCAGGGCTTCAAATCGGGGCCTTGCCCGCCATACGTGGCCAGCAAGCCCACCGCCGTGTTGAAGCCAACCTCGCCCAGGGATTGGCGGACCGCCTCGTTCCGTTCCAACCGTCGATCCAGTCCGTCCACATCGATCCTCATGGGACCAGTCTGGCCAAGCAGAACAACGTCGTAGCCTTCGCCGCCCAGATCGTTGCTCCAGATTGTGCCGTGCGGAAACACCGCGAAGAAAGTCGCGATCTCGCTCTTCACGACGTCCATTCGGCTCTCGTAAAGCGGCACCCATTGTGTGACCAGTCCGCCCGGATGCAAACGATTCTTGCACAACTCGAAATACTCCTTCGTGTAAAGCGTGGCCGCGCCTTTGACCCAGGGATGGATCGGGTCGGAGGTGATGATGTCGAATTTTTCCGCCGTCGTGAGCACGTAATGCCGCGCGTCGTCATAAACGAGCTTCACTCTCGGATCGTTCACCACGTTGTAGTTTTCCTTTCCGAAATGCTGAGCCACGACTTTCGGAATCAGGGGTTCAATTTCACAAATGACGATCTTCTCGATGCTGGGATGCACGACGAAAGAACCCGCCGTCACGCCGGCCCCGCACCCTACAATCAAGACAGACTTTGGCTGCGGATGGAACGACGCCGGGATGTGTCCCAGCATGCGCTGCAAACGCATATCCTGCGGTTCGGTGGACGCTTCGATCTTGCCACTGACGTGGAAATTCCGGACCTGACCGCTCGACTCCGTGACCGCAACCGACGAATTCATTCCCTCGCCGACATAGAGTGGTTTCGAATCCGCATCTTGAATGGCCAGATTGCGCCCATACGCAACCAATCCCCACGGAACCTTGGGCACGCGCCAGATCAACCACGCGGCGACCGCCGCTGCAGAAAGCAGAGCCAGGGCGCCCGAGATGTTTCTGAACTTCGTTGAGCTTGTTGAAGCCGCCACGCACGGTCCCGTGGCCGGGGGCGGATTGGGGGGTGCGGATTGAGTGTGGCCTTCGGCTTCCAAGGCACTGTGCCGTGTTGCCCAAAGCAGGTGAGTCAATACCAACCCGCCCGCGGCGGCGGAGATTCCCATCAACACCTGTTGGGAATGCTGCGTGCCCATCCATGGAATCAGGAACACGCTCGACCCGATCGCGCCAAGGATCGCGCCCACTGTGTTGGCCGCGTAAACTCCGCCGACCAGCCGGCCCGGATCTCGCCCGCGCGACGCGACGGCGGCGAGTGCTAGTGGAAAACTTGCCCCCCAAAGCAGCGCCGGCGGCAGCACCGCCCAAAAACACCGCGCGAGATCCAATTGGAAACCGATCCACGGATTGGAGGAAAGGGCCGGTTTGATCGGCCAGTATGGCAGCGAGTTGGCCAGCATGCACGCGGTCCAGGCCATCGCCGCCGCCAACAGCAACTGGCAACCGCCCAGCGCCAGCCGCGCCCGAACGTTTTCGCGCGCCAGCATCGACCCGGCGCTGCTGCCGATTCCCAACCCAACCAGGAATACCGCCAGGATGATCGAGAACGTATAAACCGTTCCGCCGAGCAGCAGCGACAACAATCGTGTCCAAATCACTTCCCCGCCTAACGCGCACATTCCGGACAGGGCGATGGCGACGTAAACCGGCCAGGAGTCTGGCTCGGCACGACATGCTTGTTCCAGCGCGCCGCCCTCTGATTCGGTTGCAGAGTTTTCAATTTCGAATTTCGGATGGCGGACTGCGGATTGGACTGACGTACGGGTTCCCAAGATCAGGGCTAGTGTCGCCACGGCCGCATTGACCGCGGCCGCGACATAGGTGGCCGCCGCCATGTCATGAACTCTAAGCAGATAAAAGCCCGCCAGCAGACAGCCAAACACGGCGCCCGCGATGTTCCCGCAGTAAAAGAATCCCAACCAGGACACTCCCTGCGGCGTGGATTCAACCCAGCGCGCCATGGCGGGAAGCGTGGCGCCCATCAGGATGGTGGGCGGCAGTAAACACACGGCGCACACGACTCCGCGAAGCAAGATTCCCGTGAATCCGTGGCCGGCCCCGGCGATGTAAAGCCGGGCGATCTGAGGGACCAAAAACAAAACCAGGATGCCGAGAAATCCGATCAAGAATTCCAGTCCGGCGTACACTCGCAAAGGGTGCGCGGCTGAGGAAATGACGCGCGGCAGAATCAAACTGCCCAGACACATCCCGCCCATGAACGTGCCCAACAGCACTCCCAATGAAATCGCGGAGGAACCGATCACCAGTTGGAGCAACTGAAACCAGACAATCTCATAGATCAACGCCGCGCAGCCGCTGCCGACGAAGAAAAGCAGAAGCACCGGCAGAAATCGGCCCGCGCCGAAATCGCCGGCCGGCGAGGTTTGCTTCTCTTCAATCATGATTAAGTCAGGCAATGAGACCACTCGCGCGCCGCGATGGTTTCAATATTCATCCCTGTAGCGCAGATTTGTAATAATTTGGAGATCGGCAGAATGTACAAGGGCAGCCTCCCGAAGCGCGGACTGTGGGGAAGTGCGAAGCGACTCACCGCTTTGGCCTCGGCACCGCGAGCTCTGGGGCCGCGGCCAGACCGCTTTCTCCCAAATCCGAAGCGCCGATTCCGCAGGCGCAGTGGCCGCAGTCCAAACCATCCGCGGCTCTCATCGGCTTGCCGAAGCCACCTTGTCGAAGGACGCCATCCGGCGCGTGATGAATTGCCGCACTAGCGGAATCTTGGTCTTCGTCATGAGCGCGACGGCGAGCTTCGTGTCCTGGGCCACGACCGGTTCCGCCGCGTACCAATACATGAGCGGCAAGTTGTGGTCTGGCGCGTCCTCCGCGTGCGAGAGCAATCCTTCCAACGCTTCAAGGCGCTGGTTCATGGGCGTTCGCTGCAATGCGGCAGCGACATAAAGCCGGACGAACGGAGAAGGATCGTTCCTGGCCAATCGAGCCAGCTCGTTGAGGATGGCCGCCGAAGGATTCTTGTCCTCCAGCATAAGTTGAATCGCCCACGCCCGAACGTACTCGCTTGCCTGATCGAGTTGAGCGAGTGCCATTTTCTCAGTCAATCCGCCCGTCGTGTGCAGCGCCCAGAGCGCACGCAGCTTGCGCGCCACATCGGCGTTCTCAGTGAGCGTCCTGAGCAGCGCGTGGTGAACTCTTGGATTCGCGCCCCGTTCTTGCAAGATTCGGCGGGCGTGCCGGACATACCAGTCATTCTTGTGCAACTGGAGCTGGACCAATTCGTCGTCGGTCTTTTTCTGCAAATCGACCGGCGTCCATTGCGTGTTGCCATAGACGATTTTGAAGATGCGGCCATTCGAGCGGTCGTGGCCCTCGACGTTGTTGTGATGGCATTGGTTCTTATCATACCAGTCGATGACATAGACCGAGCCGTTCTGATCGCAGAGTAAATTCAGCGTCTGCGACCAGGTGTCGTTGAAGTTGGCGAAGTCAGCGCCGTGCTTGCCCACGAAGCCCGAACCGCGGCGTTCGGGCATGTCCATGTTGATCCGCTGGCCGTGAATGTTGTTCATGAAAAGCTTTCCGCGGTACTCCGCCGGCCAACTGTCGCCCAGATAAACCATCAGTCCCGCGTGCGCATGTCCGCCGCCGGCCGAATCCGAGCGAGCATTGGCCGCGTGCGGACCCTTGCTCCCCGCCCAATGAACGTGGTCGCCGATGGTTTTGATGTCGTCGTAGAAATAGGGATACGTCGGCTTTCGTGAATTGGGATTTCGCGCGCGTTCGTTGCGGCGAATTTCCTCCAGGCTGATCGCGTAATGTTCGCCGCCCTGACGCTGGTATCGTCCGCCCTGAATCATGTGCCAGAGGTGCGGAATCACGCAGGCCTCGATGAAGCACTGGCCGTACTCGTCAAAATCGACGCCCCATTGATTGCTTGCGCCTTCGGCAAACACTTCGAAGCGATGCTTGGTGGGATGATACCTCCAGACCGCGGCATCGACCCATTGCCGCTCGCTCGCCGGCGCGCCGGGCTTGCCGACGTTCGAGGGACAAAAAACGCCGTGGCACCCGTAAAGCCAGCCGTCTGGCCCCCAGGTGAACGTATTGAGTGTCTCGTGCGTGTCTGCGCGAAAATCCCAGCCGTCGAGCAGAATCTCCGGCGGCCCATCAGGCTGGTCGTCGCCATTCTTGTCCGGGATAAACATCAAGTAAGGCGCCGCACCGACCCACACCCCGCCGAAGCCGACCTCCAGTCCGCTCACCAGGTTCAATCCTTCCATGAACACCGTGCGGTGGTTGAATCGGCCGTCGCCGTCTGTGTCCTCGAAAATCAGAATGCGATCCTTGCCCTCCCCCTCAGGCGCACGGCGGGGATACGTGTAGGCTTCGGCGACCCAGAGCCGCCCGCGATCGTCGATGGCAAAAGCGATCGGCTGCTTCACGTCCGGTTCACCCGCGAAAAGCTTGGGCGAGAATCCCGGCGGCAAGGTGATGGCTTTGGCGGCTTCTTCCGGCGCAAGCCCGGCGTATTTGACCACGTCCGCCGGTGGCACTTCCGCTTGCCTGGCGAGTTCGGCCGGGGTGACTGCGTTCGCCAGGGCCGGTTTCGCCGCGTAGAATTTGAAGTCGTCAAAATTGATGTGGCCCCAGCCGCCGATTTGATGGTCGATCACGCGGATGAAGATTTCCTTGCCCAGATGGGGCTGCAAATCGACCACCACAGGCCGCATGTTCTCCGTGTCGAACCCGGAAACTTTGAAGAACACTTTCCCCGTATCCGAGCGCACCAACTCGACCCGATTCAACTCCGTCGAGCCGCCGCCGATCAGAAAGGTGGCGAACGGATGTGTGACCTTGAACGGAACCGATGTGAGCGTGCCCGTTGGATCGTCGCCCGCAATTTCGTACGTGCCGATCCAATATTCGCCCGCATGATTGCTTTTCATGTCGCCGCGGCGCTTGGCCACGGTATCGCCTTTGACCGGCTGTTTGGCGAATGCGCCGCCCTCAGCCTTCCAATCCTTGAGCGTGCCGTCCTCGAAATCGAGATTGAGGGCGCGACCATCGGTGACAGGCTTGATAGCCGCTGGCCCGGCCGCCAACACGTCTGGGAAAAGTGCCAGAATCAAGTAGAACGCAGGAAACGATGAACCGAAAGAGATGATTTTTCGCATGGTAGCGATTTGTTTTTTCAAGAGGTCAGTAATTCAGTGGATCCTGCATAACCACAACGCTCGCAGGCAAATTGTTCTCCGGACATAGCGTTCATTTCGTTTTCGCAAGCCTTCTGACGCGCCGAGACGTTGTTCCCTCAGTTTGCACGGTTAGTTTGGCAGTTCACTTGAGCAACGCAACAAAGCCCGCCTGCTCGAAATGGTTGTCGCCGGTGAGGGCCTCACGAATACCTTCTTCGGTCATCACGAGGAACGAAAGGCAATCGGTCAGCGACCACTCCTTGTCCGATCGCCGCTCAAACAAATCCACACCGCGCCGGAAACGGAGCGTGTCGGACGGGACGATTTTGAAGCGCGGATGATCGAGCATCGAGCGGTAGAGTGAAACGAAAGCGGCTCGGTCCTGTGGGTGGCAGTAGGCATCCCCAAACTCGGCCAATACCCATTCAGTGGTTACGAGGAGCAGTTCGGAATCGCGTGAAGCTTCGAGTGCTTGCAGATGGCGCTCTTCACGCGAATCAAGGAGCGCGAGGAAATAGAAAGTGTCGGCGAACACCGTCCTCATCGCTTGGGCTCGCCGCGAACGTAGTGACCATGGTTAAGGGCGTAATCGCTCGGGAGATGGGGGCGCGGCCTCGCGTGCCGCACCACCGCAACGACGAACGGATCCTCAGCGACGGAGTCTTCGATGGCTTCAATTCTGACTTCCGTGCCATCTGGCACTTTCGCTCCCGGTGGCAGAATGATCACGCCATTCTTGACAATTCCGGTAATACTCATGGTCTCCTCATACTTCGAATCTTCCGCAAAAGCAAGCCACTCGGTCAAATCGCCCAGCCATTCGGCCCATGAACCGATAGCTTTGGGTTCGGTTCAAGCCTTCGGCGCAGCCCCCAACAGAATGTTCAGACCGGATGCGTGCATGGCAGGGTTGGCGGAGCTCTTCTCTCAACTCTCCCAACACGGTGCATCCACGAGTGGTCGGTGATTCCTGCGCCCGTAGCGCAGAGTTGCACTCTGTCGTATCGCCGATTTGAAATCGGCTGCGTGTCGGGTCTTCTCAACGCCCCAGGCCACGCCGAGGCCCAGCAGGATGCAATCCTGCGATACAGCAGATTTCAAATCTGCGCTACGGAGCATTAACAACCTGTGGATGCACTGCTCCCAACAGACGTCCGAAAATTTGCATTGCCAGTTCGGAGCGAATGCAGAAGGTTGAACGACGTGAGAAGAATCGAGCGCCAACACAGGGGACTTAACACCTGGCCGCTTTTTTTCACCGCCTGGCTTGCCGGAATCGCGGGCGCTGCTTCGGCGAATGAAGCGCCGCGCGGCGCCGACCTCACCTTCGAACACCACGTCCGCCCCATCCTGAAAGCGCATTGTTTCGATTGCCACGGGGAAGGGGAAAAGTTGAAAGGCGACCTGGATCTGCGGCTCCGCCGGCTCATCGTGAAAGGCGGGGAATCCGGACCGGCTATGGTCCCTGGCCAGCCGGAGAAAAGCGAATTGGTCGAGAAGATTCGCTCCGGCGAAATGCCCAAGCGGGACAAGAAACTTTCGCCCGAGGAAATCCGACTCATCGAAAAGTGGATCTCGGACGGAGCCAAGACCGCACGCGAAGAACCGTCCGAGATCGGCCCGGGCATGCTCATTACCGAAGAAGAACGCGCGCACTGGGCGTTCCAACCGGTGCGGCGGCCGCCCGTTCCAGCTTTCGGGAATCTCGACCGCGTTCGCACTCCGATCGATGCCTTCTTGCTTGCGGAGCTTTGCAAACAGCAGCTTTCGTTTTCGCCCGACGCGGATCGAGTCACCCTCCTCAGGCGCGCCACCGTTGATCTAACCGGTCTGCCCCCGAGTCCCGAAGAAGTCGCCGCCTTCGTGGAGGACAAGTCCTCCGACGCGTATGAAAAGCTGATCGACCGCTTGTTGAGTTCGCCTCGATACGGCGAGCGCTGGGCCCGCCATTGGCTGGACGCGGCCGGATACGCGGATTCCGACGGCTCCTCCGAGGCCGACGCGCCACGCGATCACGCCTACAAGTTTCGCGACTATGTGATCAGCTCTTTCAACGCGGACAAGCCGTTCGACCAATTCATCCTCGATCAACTGGCGGGCGACGAACTGGCTGCCAGCGTCTATACGAATCTCGCTTCAGCCATTCGGAGTCCGGAAACCCTCGAGAAACTCGTGGCCACCGGCTTCCTGCGCATGGGACCGGACGGAACCGCCGCCTCCGGCATCGATCAGGACACCGCCCGAAACCAGGTCATGGCCGACACGATCAAGATTGTCTCGACGTCGTTGCTCGGACTCTCGGTTGGCTGCGCGCAATGTCACGACCACCGCTACGATCCGATTCCCCAGGCCGATTACTATCGGCTGCGCGCGGTGCTGGAACCCGCTTACGATTGGAAGAACTGGCGCACGCCTCAGCAGCGGCTCATTTCGCTCTACACCGATTCGGACCGCGCCCAAGCCGCCGAAGTCGAAACCGAGGCGAGGAAACTCGTGGCGGAAAAGGAAGCGAAACAAAAGCAGTACATTGCCGACGCTCTCGATAAACATCTCGAGAAATTCGACGCCGCGTTGCGCGATCCGCTTCGCACCGCATTCCAAACTCCGGCGGACAAACGCACCGCCGAGCAGAAAAAACTCCTCCTGGATCATCCCAGCGTGAACATCAGCCCGGGCGTGCTCTACCAGTACAACCCAAAGGCGGCCGACGATTTGAAAGGCATGGACGCAAAGATTGCCGAAGTCCGCGGCCGCAAACCGGCCGAGGATTTCATTCAAGCGCTGACCGAGGTTCCTGGGAAAATCCCCGTCACTTACGTCTTCCACCGCGGTGATCCGAAACAGCCAAAGGAAGCCGTCCCACCGGGCGGGCTTTCGATCTTCGCGCCGCCCGGCCAAGGCGTTTTATTTCCCGACCAGGACGGACGCCTGCCCAGCGCGGGACGCCGACTGGCCTTCGCGCGCTGGCTCACGGGCGGCGATCATCCCTTGCTGGGCCGCGTCATCGTCAATCGCGTCTGGATGCATCATTTCGGCCGAGGACTCGTCGGCACGCCGTCGGACTTCGGGATGCTGGGCGAAAAACCGACCCACCCGGAATTGCTGGATTGGCTGGCGAGCACCTTTTCCTCTCACCCCTCAACTCCCAACTCTCAATTCTCTTTGGGTTGGAGCCTGAAACGCCTGCACAAACTGATCATGACTTCCACCGCTTATGGCCAGTCCTCGCGGCGTGATCCGGAAAAGGAGCTTCATGATCCGGACAACAACCTCTATTGGCGCAAGCCGGTGCAGCGCCTGGACGCGGAGTCGCTTCGCGACTCGATTCTCGCGGCCAGTGGCGCGCTGACTTTAAAAATGTTTGGGCCGGCCGTTCCCGTGCGTGAAGACCTCGTGGGCCAGGTCGTGGTGGGCGTGGACAAAAAGCAAGGCGACAACAAAATGCCGGTGGAGGTGCCGATGGGCGGCGAAGAGTTCCGCCGCAGCGTTTATGTTCAGGTGCGCCGCAGCAAACCGCTGGCGTTCCTGAATTCTTTCGATGCGCCCGTGATGGAAGTGAATTGCGAACGCCGGCCATCTTCCACCGTTGCGACTCAGGCGCTCATGCTGATGAACAGCGATTTTGTTTTGGATCAGGCGCAACGTTTCGCCGCCAGGCTATACCACGAAGCCGGGACCCACCCTGGCGACCAGATCCGGCGCGCCTGGCAACTGGCTTTCTGCCGTGAGGCGACGGAAAGCGAAATGCGGAGATCCCTTGAATTTCATGCGCAACAGAAGGCGTACTTGGAAAGCGTTTCCGAGAAAACACCGGCTGGAACGTCAGAGAACGCGCCGGAGGAGAAAGCCAAGCCGGGAGGTTCCGCGAAGCCGATCGAACCCGCCCGCCAGGCCCTGGCCAATCTCTGCCAGGCGCTGTTGAGCGCGAATGAATTTCTCTACGTGGATTAGCAGCGGATCCTCATCCCGCCTGGAGTTTTGCCAGCGCCGCCTCGCGCTCCAGGAGCGTCGGATGAGAATAGTAGAAACGGCTGTAGAGCGGGTGCGGCGTCAGGTTGCCCAGGTTCTTTTCCGTGAGCTTTCGCAGGGCGTTCATCAGCGAATGCGGGCCACCCATCGCGCCGGCCGCGTAGGCGTCCGCCTGGAATTCATGGCGGCGTGACCACCCGTTCGTCAACGGGGAGAACCAGAAGGAGACCACGCCGCTCAACACCGCAAAGAGCAGGAGCGCCGGCGCGATTCGGCCCGGCTGAAATCCAAATGCTTCGTAGAACCACGCCTGCTCCGCCAACCACGCCAGCGCGTAAAACCCAACCCAAAGAGAGACCGCGCCAAAGGCCAGCCTCTTCAGGATGTGCCGCCTTTTCCAATGGCCGATCTCGTGCGCGAGGACGCTCTCCAGTTCCGGCTCGGTCAATTCGTGGATCAGGGTGTCGAACAAGATGATTTTTCGGAACCGTCCAAATCCCGTGAAGAACGCATTGGAGTGGCGGGAGCGTTTGCTGCCGTCCATGACCTGGATGCCGGCGACACGGAACCGGGTGCGTTCAGCCAGCGCGTGTAATCGCTCGCGCAAGCTGCCCTCGGAGAGCGGCGAGAATTTGTTGAACAACGGCAGGATCAGGCTCGGCGCCAGCACGATCATGAGCAGTTGAAATCCCAGCACGCTGGCCCAGGCCCACCACCACCATGCAGTTCCCGCCCATTGGACCCATTTCAAAATCAGCGCCAGCAAGGGCAAGCCCAGCGCAAACGCCAGCAGCAGTCCTTTGGCCCGGTCAGACCACCAGAGCCTGGGCGTGGTCGTGTTGAAACCGAAGCGGTCTTCGAGGTCGAACTGCGCGTGCCAATCGAACGGCAAGCCCGTCAGGGCCAGCGCCAGACCTGCGGCAAAAACAAATCCAGCCATCGACCAGATCGAAGTCCCAAAGAGATCGACGCAAAGCTGGAATCCCCAAGGCAGGCAGCCGCTGAACAGCGCGGCGAGGAGGACCAGCGCATCGTAAATCTCCTGGAACTGATTGAGCCGGCTCTTCGCGAGCGTGTACTGGACCGATTTGGCGTAGGCCTCCGCGTCCACAACGCCCCGGAACGCCTCCGGGACCGAGTTGGCATGCTTCAGCACATGCGCTTGATTCAGCCGTTCCAGCCAGAACTGGACGGCCCATCTGGCCAGAACCAGCAACGAGATGCTCAGGCTCGCGATTGAGGTCTGATCCACCGGACTTGTCCGCTCACTGCAGCAGCACTCTGAGGCGGAAAAACATCGTTTCACTGACGCTGTTGTGCACCGCACGGTTGGCGCGATAGGTGTCGGTGACGGTGCCATCGCGGTTTTCTCTGGTACCGACCAGCGTCAGCCTTGAGTCCGCGGAACTCCAGGATTGGAGATCCGCGCTTGCTTCAATCGCGAACTTCACCCCTCGCGCGGCGGGGCGGCGCCGAAATTCGAGCGTGACGTAGCCGGACTTGACCCCGTTAACCTCGAAAGGCGCAACGGCCGCCGAGGGGCCAAACCGCGAGGCGGGATTCTCCGGGTCGGAACCAGCGGCAAATTCATACAGGTCACTCAACCCATCGCCGTCGGTGTCTTTGAATGGGTCGCCGGCAAAAGTGTCCGCGCCAGCGCCGGATTCGCCAGGAGTGCCTCCGATCCTCGCGCTCAAAATCCACCGCGACGGCTCCGCGGGGTTCGGATTGCTTGAAGGATCGATGAGCACCAGGCTCCGAGCTTCGCCGTCACCGGGCGACGGCCAGGGCGCATTGTTGTCATACTGGAATCGCTTGATCACGCTCCCATCGGCGGCCTGGATGGCGATCCTTTCGCCGGCGTTGTCCAGACGGCCGCGAAATTGCCCCGCGATTTTTGAATCGGGAACTTGCGGGTAACGAAGCGAGAAAGCTCGCCGGTCCGCCACCAGCACGACTGATTCTCCAGGCTTCAAAAGCCGTGCGGACAAGGGCGCGAACGCGAAATCGAAACCGACTCCGTCACTCACTTTCACGCCGGAGAGATCGACGGCTTGTTTGGCGATGTTGCGCAGTTCGAGAAATTCAAACTGCCCTGCATCGAGCAGTCCGGCGGATATTTCCGCCGGCGTGGGGAGCGAGGGGCGGTAGAGGATTTCTGAAACCACCAGATTCACGGCGCTCGCCGGCGCGGCGTTGAAGAAGAACGTCGCCGTGGCCAATGGCGTCCATTGCCTCGCGGAGTAAAGCCGGGCGTTCACGGTGGCAGAGGATTGGATGCTGATCGGCCCGGCGTATTTCAGAGCGGCGCTGCTGATCTCGCCTCCGGGAAGTCTTGGGTCGGAATTGTCCAAAGTGTAATAGAGGTCGCCTTCGGGATACTGATTGGTGAGTTGAACGCGGCGGTAGGGCTCGATGACGAGCGGCACGGGCGCGGAAATCCGGCCTCCGTTGTGGCTGAACACGGGCGGGCGATACACGACTCGCCCGGCGCGCAAGCTCTGGTCGTCCAGCCATTCCAGGCGCGGGACGATCCAGTCTTTCATGTAGTCCACCTCCGCTTGCCAGGTGCGGATTTTCGTTTCGCTCGCAGGATTGGGCCAGTCACGAGTGCCGAGGCGAGGCCATTTTCGGAAATGGCGCGCGACGGGATTCTGGATTTCCGCAGGCGCGCGATTGCTCACCCCGCCGGTATAACCGTCGAGAAGCGTCGCCATATGCCCGTTGATCGTGGCCAAGACATTCTGCGTGGCGAAGATCGATCGGCGCATTTGCCAGTATCGATCCCAGTGCGCCAGCTTGTAATCGGGGTCCGCGTGCAGCCGGGGATACCAGAGCTGCCCTGCGCCGTTGGCGTTGTCGTAAAGCCAGCCCGTGGCACGGTCGCCGGTCGCGTAGTCCGCGTTGCCCAGCGAAATATTGAAGTCCCACAACGGCCCGGCCCGCAGCCGGCCCGCGCGATCTTTGTGAAAGTAGGTGCTGAACACGTAACCATCCACCTGTTTGGAAATCTCCAGCAGCCACTGCGCATCGATGAAAGTGTCCGCGTCGAGGTAAGCCCGATAGCCGTTGGTAAAGTTGCGGAAATTCGCGCCGTTCAGCGCCGTCTCGAACGCGTTGATGTAGGTGCGAAGGTAAACAAGCTGGGTTGAGTTCAACCGATCCGGATCGAAGCTCTGCAGGGGAATCGCGAACCGCGAAGTCGTCCAGTTGCTCTTCAACGCGTCGTCCTTGTCCTTGCGAAAGATGTAGCCGCCGGTGATCAGTTCGGGATCCACGGTGTTGGTGTTTAGATTCTTGATCGGCACGCGGTCCTTGCCGCGTTTGAGTTTTTCCGTGAGGAGGTAAATGCCGCGGTAACTGGCATAACCCACCCGGCCCGCAACCGGCCGAGTTTGGTTAAATAACAGTTCGACAAATTGGCTTCGCACCGACGTGCCATCTTCGCCCCGAAGCGCGATCATCCAATCGAAAACCAGTTTGTTTCGCATCAGCGTCTTCTCGCTCCAAGGGCCGATCAACGTCCAGTCCGAGTCCGCGGGCATGCCGAGCAAACGGGCGTCTCGATCCTTGCCCGCTTCATCCCATAACTCCAACGAGTAACTGCGCTGGTCGAAGCCGGCCGAACTTTCGCCGCGCACGTGGACACCCGCCGGCCCGGCGTATTCCGGCGGCGTGGTCAGGCTGGCGCGCCCGGTCTGGGCGTCACGCGCAATGACGACCGCGTAACTGGGACGGAAGGGGCGCGATCCGCCCGTGGAGCCATCGATGTTGACACCGAAGCTGTCCAAAAAAATCAGCGGGAGATTGGAGTCGAAAACTTTTCCCGTGCCGGAATAGTTCGTGAACGTCGCGTCCATCAGGACAAAAGTGCGGCTGCTGACGCGTCCCGGCAGGTGGCCCGGCGCATAGGTCCTCGCGCGCACGGTTGTGAATTGAGTGATGGAAAGGGAATGGGTGAAGATCAACGATGCGGGTCCCGGCTCTGTCCGGTCCAGCGTGTAACGAATCTCGGCGCCCGGCACATTTGCTGCCGACAGAGTCAGCGTCATGGGCGCGCTGATGAAACCGCCCGGATGAGAGAATCCCGGTTCCGAACTGAGCGAGGCGGGCGTCGGGGTTTGCGTATTCACGGTGCCCGGCGAGGCCGGATACAGGTAACCGCGTTTGCGTTCGGCGCCCTGCTCCCCATACGACACGTTCTTCTCCTGGGGACCGTATTCAAACGCGCTGGCGATGGACTTGCCATCGGGGCGCACCAACGCGAGGTATCCGCCGTTCCTGGCCAGCGTGAAACCCGCGTGCAAAAAGCTCGTAGCAGAGAGCTGGCGGCTCCGTCCCGATGCGAAGACGACCTGATAATTGTAGGGAGTCAAGGTCAGCGCGGGGATTTTCCATTTCGTGAGATTGGCTTTGGAATCGGTGAGATACCAGCCAGCCAAATTCACCGAAGCCGCCGACCCATTCATCAATTCGATCCAGCCGGGCTTGTCCGCGAACTCATCCTCGAACTCGCTGTTGTTGGCCACGAATTCAGAAATGATTGGCCCGCCCGTGTCGATCACGGGAACCACCTGCGTGGTGGCCCGAAGGTCGTCAATGCTCACGTCCATGCCGGCCGCGGTGGTTCGCGCAGTGAAAGCGAAAATATCGCCTGGACCTGGGGTGAAACCCGGTGTCGGCAAATCCGTGCAAACCACCTTGCTCTCAAAACTCATATCGAGCCCGGCTGAATCCCAATGGATCGAGACGGCGCGGCTGGAAGGGTTGAAAAAAAACGATCTCTGAAAATTGGTGATGCTCACGCCGCCGATGAACACTTCAATCGAAGGCGGATCGCCAGCGGCGTCCAGCGTGTCAAAGGCAATCGTCAAACCGCCGGGCAACGGCGCGAACCCGCCTTCGCCGGTGCCATTGTCCTTCGGGATGCGCCCGAAATTCACCGACCAACCTTCGCCCGGCGACGCGCCAGTCCGCGTGTCCATAACCACATTGAACTTGAGGTCGAAACTTCTGATGACGTGGCCGGGGTCCAGGTCCGGGAGCTTGAACGAACCGATGGCGTGGGGCGTGTTTCGGTCGGCCAGCCGCAGCACTTTTCCATAGACACCGGCCACGGGAGATCCTGAACCGGCTGGTTGGTCGGAGCCGATGACCGTGCCGTCGGCGAGATCGACGGTTGCGTCGGCGAACTCGAAGAGTTGGTTGGAATTGCCAGGCGGGTAACTGGCGGCCAGGATGAAGTGTGCGGAGCTAATTGAAGCCGCCACCCAGAGAAAGAAACGAGCATGGTGCATAGGATTTCTCGGGTATGGATTTGTTACTGTGCGGAAGATAAAGATTGCGAGCAGAAAGAGAAAGAGAATTGAGGGGAGTGCTTCAAGCGCCGGAACAGGAATCCGACGAAAACCGCGCGCGTGATTATGGCGTCTAGTCAATCCAGACCCGCACGGTTTGCAGGCAGCTCGTTTCTTCGCTATGGTGCGCCCGTGATCACGATCGAAACAACGGATGCAGCTGTGCGGGTCACGATTCCGAAGGACGAAGTGCCTGCAGACCGGCTGAATTCAATTCTGGATTGGCTGCGGCTTGAGGCCGTGGCCCAGAGGAACGCGCTAAGCGAGGCGGATGCTCAACACATCGCCGAAACGATGAAGGCAAGTTGGTGGGCCGCCAATAAAGACCAGTTTATCAAGCCGGCCGGTCAATGAACGCTGACTGCGTCGTTGTTGACGCCAATATCGCTTTCAAAGCGCTGGCCGCGAATCGAGGTGACTTGCGGGAGCGGCTGAGTCCTGCAGCAAACCTGAAATACCACAGCCCTCCATTCTTGTTCATCGAGCTATTCAAGCACAAGGAACGTTTGGCCGCAGCCGCTCGGCTAAACGACTACGAACTCTTGGAAGCCCTGCTCACGTTGGTTAGTGGCCTTGACTTTGTGAGCGAGGCAAATAGCCCAATCGGAACCTGGATGGAAGCGTATCGCCTTTGCCGAGATGTGGATGAAAAGGACACGCCCTACATCGCGCTCACGCTTCATCTGGATGGCCGTTTGTGGACCGACGATACGACGCTCAAAACCACCCTCCGCGCCCGAGGCTTCAGCGCCTTCTTCGAGCCGTAGCCACTGGCCAAGCGGCCTGAGATTGCACACCACAGGGGCACAACCTTAAGTTTGTTCTGAACTAACTACCGCGCGTCCACTTCGTAGCCCTGTTCCCGCATGTGCTGGAGTTTGTAGGTCAAGGCCCGGCGGCTGATCCCGAGGACCTTCGCGGCCTCGGTTCGGTTGTAATTCGTCTCGCGCAAGGCCAGCAAGATCGCCTGCCGTTCGATGTCTTCCAAGCGGCTCGCGGGGGTCGCTTCGGCGGACTTCTCGCTCTGAGTCGCCTGGCGAAGGCGGGCGGGCAAGTGTTCGGGCAGGATCAGTTCGCCGTGAGACAGGAGCGTGGCGCGTTCCATGGCGTTCCGCAATTCGCGCACGTTGCCCGGCCACGGATAATCCTCCAGGATGGCGATCACGGTCGCAGAGAAGCGCGCTTTGCGTTTGGAGAATTGTTCCACGAAAAATCCGGCCAGCGGCACGATGTCCTCGGTCCGCTCCCGCAACGGCGGCACGGAAATCTCCATCACGTTTAGCCGGTAATACAAATCCTCTCGGAAACTCCCCTTCTTCACCACGTCCTCGAGAATGCGATTGGTCGCGGCGAGCAGGCGCGCGTTGGTTTGCCGTTCCTTGTTCGAGCCGAGGCGCTGAAAGCTGCCATCCTGCGTCACGCGCAGGAGTTTGGCTTGAAGCTGGGGCGACATCTCTGTGATTTCATCCAGGAAAATCGTGCCGTCGTTGGCTTCCTCAAAGCGGCCCACTCTCGGATTGGCCGCGCCGGTGAACGCGCCTTTCTCGTGGCCGAAAAGTTCGCTTTCCAGCAGCGTCTCCGGAATCGCGGCGCAATTCACGATCACCAGCGGGCCAGTCGCCCGCGAGCTCCACTGGTGGATCACGTCGGCCACGATCTCTTTGCCCACGCCGCTCTCTCCGGTGATGAGGATCCGGCTGTCCGAAGGCGCGACCAGCGAGACGTCCCGAAAGACGCTTTGCATGAGCGGGCTTTTGACGACCACATAAGGCGGGAGCTGCTGGTCTTGTCCATACGCCGGCGCGGTTTGTTCCTGGATTCCGATCGCCTTGCGGACCGCGGACAGCAGTTCATCCAGGTCGATCGGTTTTTCCATGTAATTCACGGCGCCGTCCCGCATCGCGCCCACGGCATCGCGAATGTCGGGAAAAGCCGTGACGAGCAAGACTGGCAGCAGGGAGCGCTGGTGGCGCGCCTCGCGCAAAGTTTCCAGGCCGGTCATTCCGGGCATGCGCACGTCGGAGATCAACATTTGAATGCCTTCGCCCTTGAGAATCTCCAACGCCTGTTCCCCGGACGAGGCGACGACCGTCTCAAAGCCCTGGCGTTTCAGAAATGAATCTAGCAAGCTCCGCTGCCCGGCGTCGTCATCGACGATCAGAATCTTCGGTGGTCTCAAAGGAAGTTGGGCTTTCGTCGGCATCGTCGAAACGCAGCTTCGTGAGTGAAGCGTGCTTTCATGACCGGCACGATACTAAAGACCGAGCGGCAAGGCGAGCAGCGGTTTGCGGCGAACGCGTAAGCGGGCAACACAGTCTTTAGGAGAGATCAGTGCCAACGTCTCGATGAACCGGAGCACGCAGAGGCCGCCAGGTTTTGGAGTGCGGCAATCCTCTGCCGCTTTGCGCCGCAACACCCAAAAGCGGCAGAGGACTGCCGCACTCCAAGACGCTGTCACACCGGCGGCGGCTTCACTCGGTTCATGGGTTCAACCTAAACTCCGCAGTTGAACCGCAGATAGATGCAGATGAACGCAGATAGTGAAGTGCTTGTGGAAATCGTGGCTTTGACCCACCGGGTGAACGGCGGCTTCCCGATAGTGAGCTTTCCTAGCTTGGGTTATCTGCGTTTATCCGCGTTCATCTGCGGTTTTTAGGTTCATAGCACTGAATAGTTACGGCTAAGTCAGTTCTCTGTGGCCAAACCAAGCTTGTTCGTCATGATTTGGCTGCGGCATCAAGCCGTGCTGGGCAGGCTACGCTTTCGCCGCCAGTTGCATGCGGCTGACGCGGAAGAGCGCGCCCTGGCTGTCGTTCGACGCGCATTCGATCTCCCAACCGTGCGCCAGGACGATCTGTTGCACCACGGCCAAACCGAGGCCGGTCCCCTTCTGGTGCGTGGTGAAGTAGGGTTTGAAAATCTCATTGCGCTGCTCCAGAGGAACGCCCGGGCCGTTGTCGCGCACTTCCAGGCAGGCTTCGGAGGGATTGGCTTTCCGGGCCACGATTTGAATTTCCCCGTTCTTGTCCACGGCCTGGACAGCATTGAGCAGCAGGTTGAAGAGGACTTGCCGGAAGAATTGCTCGTCCGCTTCCACGGTCAGGTGTTCCTCCGTTCGAGTCAACCGGATCGACTTGTCCTCCAGGTCGCTCTGCAAGGCGCGCGCGACGTCGGCCACGACCGCGTTCAGCGCCACGGGCGCTCTGCGAATGTCGCGCGGGCGGGAGTAGTCGATGAACTCGTTCAATTGCGCCGTCACGCGATCGACCTCGTCGGTGATCTCGGAAGTTTTCTTCCGGATTTCCTGCGAAGTGCCGGCATCTTTGGAGATCATCTGCGCCAGGCCGCGAATGATGTTCAGCGGATTTCGAGTTTCGTGCGCCAGGCCGGCGGCGGCGAGGTTCATTTGCCTCAAATGCGAATTCAACTCGCTGGCCCGCAGAAGCCGCATTTGCAAATCGGAAGATTTCTGAGTATTGCGCCAGGCAAAGGCGAGGCCAGCGACCGAGACGCCTGCAAATAACCCGATGACCAGCCGCAGCCAAAGATCCTGAATGCACGCTTGCCGAAACGACGCCGTGGAGATCGCGATGACGACGTCGTGCAACCCCTGCGATTTGCGTTCCTCTTCGCTGATCACGAACGGCGGAGGCCCTCGGCGGCGCCGGCCGTCGCCCGGGCCGGGACCGGGCGGACGCTCGGCTTGCGTTCGGACGGAGGAATTTCCTTCTTGAACTGCGGCGACACTGCCGGTGGAAGAATTCAAACTGCTGTTTCCAGGGGGGCTCGTGGGGCGAACCGAAGAAGAATTCGTTCCGTCGTCGCTCGACAGTGTCCGGTCTCTCGACGAGCCGAATCTCGGCGGAGACGGCACCACGATCGCCGGCCGATTGGTTTCACCGGCCGACGTTTCGCTCGCGTCCAGATCGACGCGCCGCACCACGGTCAGGGTTCGTGCGCCCCAGTATTCGCCGGGCAGCAGTGCTTCGATGAGGTTGAGATCGATTGGCGCGCCCGCCGCGACGACCGGTTCCCCGGCGGCGTTCAAGAGAGCAATCGAATGTAACTCGCCGTCGGTCACGAGGCCTTTCAGCGCGGTTTCAAGTCGCTCCTTGGCCACAAGCCGGCCCAATTGGATGTCCCAGGCGATCGACTGAATCACTTTGCCGAGGGTTTTGGCCGTGGCCACCGGGCGGTTCAGCAAGGCCACGCGCTTAGATTCCTTGACGCGCTGATGCTCGACCGTCTGCCAGCCGACCACGATGCCCCACACTGCGGCTGACAGCGCGTAAATGAGGGACGTTCGGCTGAGCATATTTTTACTTTAACTGATCCAACCAGATTTGTAATCGGCGCGGCGTCCCGAGACGCATGCGCGCTCAATGGGCCGATGCCTCGCATAATGCAACACCGCTTCGCGCATGCTCACGCTCTACATGGGTCGGCCTTACCGTCGCTTCAAATTCGGGCTTGGCTTGGGTTTGCTGGGTTCCGGTGGAGGCAAGCCAATCGTGGCCGGATCTTTGACGGGCACGCCGTCGAGAAATTTATCCAGCTCTTGCTCGGAGAAAGATTTCGGAACCATTTCCTGACCGCCCCGTTCCTTCTGGGTCATTTGGGCCAGTTCGACCGGATCACGGACGATGTGCGGCGTCAGGAAGATCAACAGTTCGGTTTTGACGTTGTCCGTGATCTTTCGTTTGAAGGCTGCGCCCAACAACGGGATGTCCCCCAGGATCGGGATTTTGCTGTCCGATTGCAGCTTCTGATTCTTCATCATGCCGCCAATGACCACGGGCTGGCCATCGGGGACCACAACGACCGTGTCCGCCGAGCGCGAGTTGATGACCGGCGCGCTGACGCCGTTCCCCGTCGCAACCCACTGCGCCCGGTCCGCAAGTTCCGAGGTCTGGGGCGAGACGATCATTTCCACCAGCCCGTCCGACGTGATGAACGGCGTCACCTGGAGAATGATCCCAACATTGGCGTAGGAAACACTGCTGCTCTGAGTCCCTAGCGCGCTGATCTGCGTGCCGGTGATCAAGGGAACTTGCTGGCCGATGCTGATGATCGCTTGCTGGTTATTGCGGGCCAGAATGGACGGCCGCGAGAGGATTTCCGTTTTTCCGGCTTGAGCGATAGCGCGCAAGGTCGCTTGAAAATCGTTGCCCAAAACCGTGTACAGGCCGGCCCCCGGCGCCAGCGCGCTCGGCGCCTGAGACAAAAGCCCGCTCCCAAACACCTGATTGACGATGCCGGTGCTGCTGGAGCCTCCGCCCCCGAACTTCTTGACTAACGATCCTTCCACGCCGATGTCCGATCCTTTCGTGTAGGAGACTTCCATGAACACGACTTTGATGAGCACCTGCGGCTTGGGCCGGTCCAGGTTGGAAATAACCATGCTGATGTACTTTGCCGTGTCTTCGTCGGTCCGCACGACCAGTTTCCTGGATTCGGGGTCGGAGGAGAACATGGCGGAACCGATCTGGCCGCCGGCGGGATACTGCGGAAGCCCGCCACGACCGCCGGTGCCGCCGCCGCCAAACCCGCCGCCCCCGCCGAAGCCGCCCCCGCCAAAGCCGCCGCCCCCAAATTGAGCGAAGGCCTCCAGCGCCGAGACGAGCGAAAGGGTCAGCACGAGCCACAAATGGTGAGAGGATTTGAAAGTTCTACATGTCATAGAGGTCACAAATTGAAAATTCGTTAATCGATCACTAATTCAATTCACAGGGGACCGCACTCGCCCTCGCGTGCCGTGGCCAGCGCCTCGCCGACCACAACACATGCGTGTTCGACCAATCATCCACCACGGAATCATCGATTCGGACGCTTCCGACCAGCGGGGCGCCGGTCGAAGCATGCGAGGGCGAGTGCGCTCCCCCATGGACTAAGCCGTATCTATTCATTGAAAAGGTGACTCGCCCTCACCCTAACCCTCTCCCCCAGGAGAGGGAACCGCTCTTTCCCGCACCGGGAAACGGCCACTAAAAGGGATGAGTCCGCGGGCGGTAAAAGTGACTCCCTCTCCCTGGGCTCCCTGGAGGAGAGGGCCGGGGTGGGCGAGCTTTTCATCGCACTGAATACTTACGGCTAAGGCCCGAAGTTGCCGCCGCCAAAGGTAGGCAGACCGCCGCCGCCGCCGCCGCCGCCGCGCCCGCCTCCAAACGTTGTACCCGTGCCCAGATTCCGCGTGGTGTTAAATTGTCGATTGTTGAGCGCGTTGTTGTTCTGGTTTTGTGTTCGTCGCTGACTGGTCTGATTGTTGTAACCCTGGAACATGTCACTCAAAAGACCCTCGACATCTTGGATGTTCGCGTTCTCAACCGAGAACACGAACACCTTCTCTTTTCGGGCTGGATCGGCGTCGAGTTCCTCAATCATCTGGGCGATTTGCGGCATCAGTTCCGCAGAGGCGCTGACGATGAGGGAGCCAGTGCGCGCATCCGGGACCGACAGAACGCGGCCGAGTTTCTTCATGCGTTCGCTCTGGTTGGCCGTGCTGGCCCCGCCACCCCGGCCGCCAAATCCACCCCGGCCTCCTCCAAAGGGTCCGCCACCAAGGAACTGAAATCCGCCGCGACCGAATTGATTGTTCTGGCTGCGGCTTTCATCCGGAAACAGCGTGGCCAATTGTTGAGCCATGTAGGTCGGGTCCGCGTTCTTAAGGCGGAACACGCGCAACACGGTGAGGTCGTCCATCACTTTGTCGATGTCCTCGACGAGTTTTTCGATCGCGGGCAGGTATTCGTCTGGCGCGCTCACCACCAGCGAGTTGGTGCGCTCGTCCGCCACCGCGACGACGCGGGAAGCGGCTTGCCGGGCCTCGCTGGCCCCGCCACCCCCGCCGCCACCGCCACCCCCGCCGCCACCGCCACCGCGCCCGCCACCGAACCCGCCTAGCCCTCCGCCGAATCCGCCGCCAAACCCTCCGGCTCCAGCGGCGTTGAAGAATTGCTGAAGCGGCCCGCCGCCACCGGCGCCGCCGCGCCCGCCTTGATTCCGTTGCGAGGCTGACGTGTCGAACAATTCCTTGATCACATTCGCCAGTTCCTTCGCATCCGCATATTGCAGCGGAAAAACTTTGATCTGCGAAATGCTGGCGATCGATGTGTCAAGCGCTCGAACGATTTCAACCATGCGCTTGACATCGGCCTGGGTGGCCGTCAGGACCAGCGCGTTGCCGCTCTGGTTCGCGGTCAGGGTTGCATAATCCCGCAACAGCGGCTGAAGGTCCCGTGTCATTTGAGTCGCATCGGCGTAACGAATCGGAACAATCTGCGTCACCATTTCGTCGTTCTTCGGGATGTCTTTCGGATCTTCGTTGGGTTTGATGGTCTTGACCGGGATGTCCCGTTTGCGGGCTTCCTCCAGGCTGACGATGGTCAGGGTCCGCCCATTGCGCAGGGCGGCCATGCCGTTCTTCTTGAGGATCGTGTTGAGCAGGTCGTAGGCTTCGTCCTTCGTCAACGGCTGGCCGCTCCAGACATCGACTTTGCCCTTCACGTCGGTCTCCGGGACAATGATGAAGCCCGCCGCTTTGCTCAAGTAATTCAGCACTTCCTCCAGCGGCGCGCCGCGGAAGTTGAGGCGAATTCCGTTCCCGTTGGCCGCGCCGCCGTTGGCCGGCGGGTCCGCGGGTCGCTCGGCCGGGGCGGTCGCGTTTGCCGGGGGGGCCTGCTGGTTATTGCCGTAAGGCTGCGGAGCGGCGGGCGGGGCGGGGTTTTCGGCCGGGGGCGGCGTTTGTTGAGCGAAAGCGATGAATGTTCCTGCCGTCACGGTCAGGACCGCGGCGTGAATCGTTGAGGTTTTCAATTGTTTAACTCCTGTTCCCGTCGTTGCATCATTTTTTGCAAAATGTCGTCCGCCGAACTTGGACTGCTTGTTTCTTCGGCTGGCTTCGATTCCGGCGCAGCCTCCGTCGCGCCGCGTCCGCGTCGCGCCGTGTTTCCGCTGAAACTGCGATCCCACCGAGGATCGCCGCTAGGTCCTCGATCCCGCCGGTTGTCGGAACCGAAACTTCGCTCCCGTCCTCCTGGCGACGAACCCGACGAGGCCGAGGTCGCGGTTCCAACCGCCACCTCCCATTTGCCTTCCTCTTGCCGCTTCATTTGCAGCCCCATCGCCAGATCGATTTCGATCTCGCCGTTCAGCAACTTGACCGAATCCAGCGTGACTCGGGTGACTTTGCAGCCGCCAATCATGTCGCCCTCTTTCAACACCTTATTGTAATCCGATTCCGTGCCCAAGAAAAACGCTGAGTTGCCTTCTTCCGGGTCGAGCCACGTGCCGACGAGAGAGAACGACTCAGTCTTGGGCGGACGCTCAGTTCTGGGAGGCGGCCGATTGGCCTGACCAGCCCGCCGGTTCGCGTTGAAGATATTCCGTTCGGCAACAATTTTGAATTCCGCGAAGCCCTGAAGCGAGGGCGCGTTGGTGGATTCGTTTTCTTTCGCGGTTGCGCGCTCGGATGCCGTCGGCTGCGCGTCGCCGTTCGTCGGAGCGTTGGTGCTTTCAACTGCGGCGAGAAGCTTCACGCTCGCGCAGAGGAAGAGGGCCAACAGAACCGGAATCGAGCAGATCAATGCCAGTAGATTGGCTGCGCCGCGTTCCCCCTCACCCCGGCCCTCTCCCTTGGGGAGAGGGAGCAGCAACCGCCGCCTCTCAAGAACCCGAGCGCGCAAGACCGGGGCAAGCGCGGGGAACATTTTTCCCTCTCCCTGAAGGAGAGGGCCAGGGTGAGGGGGAACGTGGCGTGCCAGTGCCCAGCGCCCCAGGATCTCCAAGTGACTGCTCGGTTGAGGATTGGCTAGCTTCATCGTTCCTCCCGGGCAAGCTGCAATCCGCTGAACCGGACTGCAAGCGAGATTTGCTGGCCGGCGTTGTCGCGCGAAGTCATTTCCATGCCTTCGATTTTCAGCGCCAGCGGATCCTTTTCCAGTTCGTAAAGAAAACGCGACACCGCCTCGATGCTGCCGCCCGCCGCTCCGCCAGCGTCAGCCCTGCATTCCAGGGTCGCAAAGTCTTCGTCGGTCCGTTTCCACTGCGGTTTGATGGATGTCAGCCCGATCTGGCTTTCCTGCTGCCAGCGGACGACGGCTTGAAGCACGTCGTTTTCCGCCTTGGAAACATCGGCCGGCAGCGCGCGCTTTTTCATGTCGTCCCAGCGGTCACGGATGGAGCGTTCGCTGCGGAGCAAACCTTCGCCTTTGGTCAGGGAGCGGTTCAACTCGGCGATCCGGGTTTTCTTTTGGTTCCAGGTTCGCACCAGCGGCGTGTAAACGAGCCGGTCGCCGGCCAAAATTGCCACGGCGGCAATCGCGCCGACCGTCAAAAGTTTTTCGCGGTTCTTAATTTTCATGAACTGCTCCTTCCCGCCAGCGCAAGTCGAAAGAAAACTGCAGCGGTGAATTCCCGCGGATTTGGCCGAGCTTCAGGTCCGCGACCTCTTTGGCGCCGCGCAAACGCTCCAGCACTTTCAAGAGCGATTCGCGATCCTTGGCCTGGCCGGAACAGGACACCGTGGAAAGGTCTTTGATCTCCACCGTCTTGGCCGTGACCGCGCCGTCGAGCGGAAATGCTTCCGTGAGCCTGCGCATGATGTCCAGCGTGCGTGCGGCGTTGTCGAACCACGGACGGAATTTCCGGATGCGCTGCTGCAAATCTTCGAGTTCCGTCACCTGAGGTTGAATGGCTTTCCAGCGCGATTCCAGTCCGGACAATCTCACTTGCTGCCACAAGAAGGCCCCGGCGATCAGGAAAACTGTTGCGCCGGTCAGCGCGCCCCAGGACACCATCTTGCGCGAGGCGAAACGCGAGGAGAATTGCGTCCACGGACTCACTTTCGGCGGCAAGAATTCGAAGCCGCCCGGCTTGCCTACGAGGTAGCGCGCCGCCATGCCCAGCGCGAGCGAAAGCCCTTTGTCCGAGGTTACGGGCACGGGGAATCCATTCACGGGCTGCGCGGTGCCCAGGCCGATTTCCAGGCCGATGTTGTCCAGGCGTTCGTGCAGTTCCTTCACCAGGCGCTGCGCCAGTTCGGGACGGCCAAACACTTTGATTTTCCGCACGGTCTCGCGGAGTTCCCGGGGCAATTGTCCCAGGGTAATCTTGATTTCACGCGCGATGAGGTCCGCGTCCATGTGGCGTTCAAAACCATTGGCCTCAATCGCGCCTTCCAGCGAACGCAACGCCGCCACCCCGCCGCCGGACGACACCTGCAGTTCGACGCCGCTTTCGCCGACCACGAGCGCGAGCCAGCCGGTGGCGGGATCTTTGCCGAGGTCCTGCAACGCGGAGATGCCCAGCGAAAAACTCACCGGCTTGAGTTGCGCGGCCCGCAGCGCCCGCTCCAGCAGCGTCAGATGATTCCTGGGAATGGCGACGATCGTCGCGTATTGATCCGCATTCGGAGCGCGAAATCGTGAGATCGAAATGAACAAATCTTCCGGCGCGTACGGGAATCCCTTTTCCGCTTCGATGTTCAAAAAGTCCTGGACGTCCGTTTCGGGAATGGCCGGGATCTTGGTCTGCAAGGTCAGCGCCCAATTCAACGGCACCGAGACCGCGCACGGCTTCACGCGCACACCGGCTTCATTCAGGTGATTGCGAATTTCGCGCCCCACCAATTCGGGATCGTTGGTCAACGGGTCGAGCGAGAGCGAAGCTTGGAACGAGCGCTGAATCTGAACCGCGCCATTGAGCCGGCGCAGCACGACGCCTTCGATGCGGCTCTTGTCGAGCGTCAGCCCCATCAATGCGGTTGGCGGCTTGTTTTTGAGCAAAGAGGTCATGGGTTTGCGTACGATGTAACCCACCGTAACGTAGCGCAGATTTGTAATCTGCTGTATCGCGGAATTGCATTCCGCCGGCTCTGGACAACCTCAAACGCCCTGGAGTTTGCCAACGCGCTGCCGATTGCAAATCGGCGGTACAGCCCAGCGCGGCGAAGCCGCAACCAAAGGAGCGTGGACAGCCATGTCCGCGAGTCGTCCGCAGAGGCAAGCAGCGCGCGGACAAGGCTGTCCGCGCTCCGAGAATCATCGCGGCTTGCGACGATTCTGAGCAATACTGATAGAGTGCAACTCTGCGCTACCTGGATTGAATTGCGCGAACGCATATGTGTCATCGCATTCTCGTGGCAACTCCGGTTTCTTTTGCCTGCGCCAGCCGTTGACGGACGAGCGGGCCCAGGGCCCAGCCCGGGCGGCCCAGGTCGCGACGGTAAATGATTTTCGGCGCGCCTTCGCTGATGTCGAACACAAATGCCGTGCGACGATAGCCACGGCCGTGGTGCCCCACCGCCGCGATGTCCGCGGTGAACTGATAGCTCCGAGCTGTGAGGTAAGGCCCCGCCTGGATCGCGCTCGTCTGGTCCAATATCTCGGCCACCCAGGCCAGGCTGGTCAATATTTGGCCTTTGGATTGCCGGTAATCCACGACTTGCTGCGCCTTTTCCCAACCGATGCCCGGGACACAGGCCAGCACTTCGACCGGCGCCGTGTTCACATTGATCAGTCCTTCGATCACGGTGGCATTGGTCGCGGTAATGTCGCCTTCAATCTGCTCGAACTCCTCCGCCGTCATCCCGCTGCGCAGGAAGAATTCCAGCACACTCCGGTTGGTCGTGCTCGCGACGCGCTGCTGGATTTCATTCACACGCGCCTGCTCGAACTGTTCTTGGAGCAATTGCGTCAGGTTCGTCCCGCCCGCATTGACATCGACGCGCGGGGAGCCGTTGGTGCGCGTGTTGGCCTCCAGGCTAAAGACGGTCACAAATTCCAAAATCCCCGGATCGAGCTTGCCGTCGCGATTGTCTACGGGCCAGGACAGGTCGCCGTCGTTCTCGTTCGGGTCGAGAATGCCGTTTCGGTTGTAGTCCTCGCCGTAAAGAGTTTCCGCGTCCGCGCCGAAAAGGAAGCGCAGTTCTTCGCTCGATTCGAATCGGCCGTTCTTGCTCTGGTAAGGCGGGTTGAGCCGCGAGTAGGTTTCGGTCTCCGCGCCGTCCTGCGAAGGGTCGCTGTCTTCGTCTCGCCAATCGATGATCGCCGCCGCCAACTGCGGGGTCATGCGCGGGAGATTCTGGAGCATTTCGAGCGTGGCCGTGTTGAGGTTCAGCTTGGAAGCTTCATCAACCAATCCGAAGCGCGGCGTTTCGTTCCGGTCCAACTGGGTGGACAGGTTCGTGCGCCCGATCAGCCAGTAAAGCGATTCGCCGACGGGCACGTTCTCGACATCGTACCACTGGAGTTCCGGGAACTGGCCCGGCTGCGTGAGATTGGTCAAAGCGTAGGCGATGTAGCGGGCCGCGCCTTCGATCGCCTGCTCGGCTTCAACGCCGGCGGTATGATTGTCCGACGCGCGGAATTCAAACAGCATGGAATGGCCGAAGTACAACGCCGTGCTCACAAGCCCAAACGTGATCCAGAGCACGATGATCAGCACTGACGCGCGCTCGGAGCGAACAATGAGGGCATTGCGGTCGAGCGAAGCCGTGTCAGCTCTTGCGCTTCGGATCGGTCGTGCGTCGTGTTTCCCCTCACCCTGCCCTCTCCCCGAGGAGAGGGTAACCGCTCTTCCGCTCCAAACAAGACGTTGGCAACCGACCAATCCGATCGCGGCGATCCGTTCCCCCTCTCCGCTGGGGAGAGGGCCGGGGTGAGGGGAAAAGTGACACCCAAGGACCTCACCGCTTGAAGACTTAGGAGCGACAAAGCGGAAGGACTTCATCGCCCACCTCCTCGTCCGCCCGCTCCACCGCTTCCTCCCCGCTGGCCGCCGGAAGAGGGGTTGGACGCCGGAGGCGGGGTTGTGCCACCGCGTCCGGTGTTTTGATTGCCGCCGCTTGTATTGGCGCCGCCCGCGTTCTGGTTGCCGCCCGTCGTCGGATTCCCACCGCCTGTGGCTTGAGCCGAGCTGTTCGTGCTCGCCGACGCGAGCTGATTGGTTCGGGCTTCGGCCGTGATAGGAATAACCAACTGAATCGGCGGTTTGCGCAACCGCTCATCGCGGCCCACGGCGGCGAATCCGATCAGGATTTTCACCGCTTGCGGCAGCGCGTTGGTCTGGCTCTGGCCGTCCGTCGTTTGCACGGACGTTTGTTGAGTCGCGGGATCCCAGGTGTACAACCACGACAGGCCGTCGTAGAACAGGAATTCGATTCGTTCCACCCCATCGAGCAGCGGCTGTTCGACCGGCAAATCTTCGATCACGGGCAAAAGGTTCCGGACGACCGCGCGCACGAGTTCCTTGCCCCACTGATTTGTCGAATAAACGGGGTTCCGCAAATAATACGACACCTTCTGAATCTCCGGCCAGGGCTGGAGTTGGGTCTGATTGAAGAGAACGGCGTTGGAGTCGTCCGTGACTCCGGTCGCCGTGCAGAATTGCAAGCCGGAACTGGAATCGACCCCGCCCTGGCTGAGCAAGGTGTTGTTGAACATGCTGCTCTGGATGCCGCCGGTAAATGTTCCGGCAAGTTTTCCGCCCGGCGGGAGCACCGAACGCAGGTCGTTCTTGATCACCGAAACAGCCCGGTTCACTGGAATGGAATCCTCAACAACCCGCGAAGTCGCCGCCCGCAAACGCAGCGCGCTGAAGAACACAATGTTGATGGCCATCACCACGACCGAGAAAACGCCAACCGCGAGCAGCAATTCCAGAAGGGTGAAACCTTTCGACGTAACGCAGATTTTCAATCTGCCGTATCGCCGATTTCTAATCGGCAGAGCCTCGCAGTCCCTGGGAGCGCGCGAGTCGGCCGAAGCCCTGCAGAATACAATTCTGCGATACAGCCCGGCGCGGCGAAGCCGCAACCAAAGGAGCGCGGACAGCCATGTCCGCGAGTCGTCCGCAGATGCAAGCAGCGCGCGGACAAGGCTGTCCGCGCTCCGAGAATCGTCGCGGCTGGCGACGATTTTGGGCGATGCTGATAGAGTGCAACTCTGCGCTACGCGAAAAGCGCGTGTCGCCATTGGATTGTTCAATCTCATCTTCACAACGGCGGCGCCAGAGTGCTCAGGACGACCCGATATTCTTTGGTCTGCACTTCGTAAGTGACCTCGACCGAGACCAGCCGCATGGTCTCGCGGCCCCACGGCTCGGTTTGCACGCGCCAGCGGTACCCCGGCCACTCCGGGCTGAAGGTTCCGCTTTGCGCAGAATTGTACCAGCTTTTCGTCACAATCAATTCATTGAGCAAACTGTCGGCCAACTGCGTCGCCACGCTCTTCCGCTGCGCCACGACGCCGGCGCGGTTGGCGATGCGCAAGCCCTCCACCGCGGCCGGAATGACAATCGCCATGATCACCAGCGCTGCCAGGACTTCAGCGAGGGTAAAGCCGGCCCGGGCCCGCGAGACTCGTCTGCAGGGAGAGCCTCTGCCACGCGTTGGTTTGATCCACAATTTCATATCGAGTGTTGTCCCACGACTGCGCGATCCAGACCGTGTGCGGTTCGCGCCGTTTTTCGGGGTCTTCCTGCAACAGCTTCAGCACGCGCAGGGCCGCTTCATCGATGGAGCCGTCGGGCAGAAAGCGAATCATCACGACGCGTCCGTTGGTGCGGCTGTCGAGGCCTGCCAGTTCGAAGCGAAGATTCTGCGCCAGGCGAAAGGTCGGTTGTTTGGCATCGGCCTTCTCGTAGCCCTGTTGAGCGCGCGCCAGAGTGGACTCCATCGGCTGAGTGGTCTCGGTGTATCGATCCGGATCGAATCCGTCTTGCTGGCGGACGCCGTAGGTTCCTTCGATCCGGTCCATCCACAACGTCATCGGAACCCCGTCCGAAACGGCCTGGCTTTGACCGTAACGCGCCAAGGCCACGAACCGCCGCGCTTCGGATTCCAGCTTGCGTCCGCGGAAAAAATTGGAAAGCGACGGCGCGACGATAGCGAGCACGACAGCCAGCAGCGCCATGACCAGGATGAACTCGATCAGAGTGAAGGCGTTCCGACCGGGTAGCGCAGAATTGCATTCTGCCGCAGCGCCGATCTGCAATCCGCAAGCCGTCGGCAAGCTCGACGCGCTAGGATTTGCGCTCGCCACACAGGTTACAACCCCGCGATACGGCCCAGTGCGGCGAAGCCGCAACCCAAGGAGCGCGGACAGCCATGTCCGCAAGTCGTCCGCAGATGCAAGCAGCGCGCGGACAAGGCTGTCCGCGCTCCGAGAATCATCGCGGCTGGCGACGATTCTGAGCAATACTGATAGAATGCAATTCTGCGCCACGAGCGAAGCACGCATGCAGGGCGGTGTTTGATCAATCCGCATCGCCTTAGCGTTTCCGGTTCTGCCCTTGCGAATCCCAGTTGTTGATGTCGTCCTCGGTGCCCGCGCGGCCGTCCGGTCCGCCCGACGCGATGTCGAAGCTGTCTTCATTGTGCCGACCCGGACACTCATAGATATAAGGATTCTTCCACGGATCAACGGGGATATCTTTGAGATACGGCCCGCGCCAATTCTGGGCGTCCTTTGGCGCCTGGACCAAATCCATCAGGCCGTCTTTGCCTTTCGGATAATAGCCGTTATCGACTTCGAAAGCATTGAGGGCGACCTCGAAGTTGGCGATTTGCGTTTGGGCCGCCGTGACTCGCGCTTGTTCGGTGCGCCCGGCGAACTTGGGAACCACGATGGCCGCCAGCGTGCCAAGAATCACCAGCACCAACAGCAATTCGACCAGCGTGAACGCTCGTTGCGCGCAGGTTCGGGCTTGAGTGAGCGTGCTTTGGCTCATGCTCACCTCGTTTCCCCTCACCCTGGCCCTCTCCCTCAGGGAGAGGGAACTCGATTCGACCATCTGCGGATATTCTTGCGCTTCTCGAATCCCCGCCGCACCGGACCTGCTCTCCCTCTCCCTCTCGACAAGGGAGAGGGCCGGGGTGAGGGGGAACAGCGCGTTGGCGCATCCAACCGCCTTGGACCTGACCGCCGTGCGGCCAAGCGCCGCTATCGAATCATGGTTTCGCCTATTCAGTTTCATAAACCTCAATCGTTGTTTCTCATTTGATGTAGTCTTGAATCGTAAAGATCGGGATGACCATGCCGATGAAGATCGTCCCGATGAAAGCCGCGATAAAAAACAGCATGAGCGGTTCCGCGAACGCGACGGCCGTTTTCAATTGCCGGTCCAAATCCGCCTCGGTCACGTTGGCCAGACGCACGAGTTCCTGGTCTAGCCGCCCGCTTTCCTCAGCCACGGAAACCATTTCCAGGACGGAACCGCTGAAAAGTTCCTTGCAGTCGGACAGGCTCGGGCCCAGCGCGTCGCCCTCCTTCACGCGCTCGATGGAGTTGGAAACGGCATCGACGAGAATCTGATTGCCGATCGACTTGCGCGCCACATTCAAGCCGTTGATCAACGGCACGCCCGCGCCCAGCAACGTCCCCAGCATCCGGCAAAACCGCGCCATGGCGAATTCCGCGAGCAGCGGCCCGACGACGGGCGCCTGCAGAATCCAGCGTTCCCACGTGCGACGGCCTTGCTCGGACGTCAGCCACGTTCGGACCATGTACGCGCCGAGACCCAGACCGAGCGCGACGTACAGTCCGTAAGCGCGCACGACGTGGCTGATGTTCACGATGATCTGCGTGAGCAGCGGCAGCGCCGCGCCGAACCCGGAGAAAATCGCCTGGAATCGCGGGATGAAAAAAACGAGCAGAAAGATGAGAACGCCGAGCGCCAGCACCAGCAGGATGCTCGGATAAAGCAGCGCCGTCAGGACCTTCGCCCGCAGTTCCTTCTCACGCGCCTGAAAGTCCGCGATCTGCGCCAGCACAAGGTCCAGGAAACCTCCGGTCTCGCCCGCTTGCACCATCGCGACGTAAACGCGCGGGAAGGTCTCCGGCGACTTCGCCATCGCATCAGCCAGCGACATGCCGTCGATTACCAAATCATGGATTTCTTTCCATTTCTCCTTGGCCACCGGCGCCGTGGCTTCTTTGTGCAGAATGACGAGGGCGCGGCTGAGAGGCACTCCTGCCGCCAGCAGGCTGGAGAGCAAGCGCGTGAAGTTCTCGAGCATTCGTCCTGTGACTTGGCTCGACTTCCACAATCCGGGCGCAGCCGGTGAAGCGCTCTGCGCTTCCGGCTTGCCATTGGCACGCTCCGCAAGGCTGATAGGCCGCAGGCCGCGGCCTTCGATCTGGCGGAACGCGTCCTGGCGGCCACGGGCCTCGACTCTTCCTTCAGCAATCGTGCCGTCCGTTTGCAGGGCTCTATATTGAAAGAGGGCCATGACTGCTCGTCCCCGTCAGCATTGGGGAGGACACGCGCCCTCGCGTGTGCCGACCAGCGCCTCGCTGATCGGAATTGGAACGTGCCGATTCAACAAACCCGGGTCGATTTGGACGGAACCTCGTGGTCGGCGAGGGCGCCGGCCATTGCACGCGCTTCCCAGCACAACTGAATTGCAGTTAAGCATTAGGCTTCTTTCCCGTTTCCTCCGGCTCGTGTTCAGAAAGACCATTGAGCGCCTGGTCTTTGGTCACGCGCAGCACTTCTTCGGGGGTAGTCAATCCTTCGCGCACCAGACGCCAGCCGTCTTCGGCGAGCGTGCGCATCCCGCTCCGCCGGGCCGCTTCGCCGATCTCGCCGCTCGAACAGGATTTCAGGATCATCTGTCGGATATCGTAATTTAAATCCATCATCTCGAAGATGGCGTGGCGCCCGTAATAACCGGTCTGCCGGCACTCGCGGCAGCCGACGGCGCGGTGAATCGTGGCGCCGCGCAAGGATTCCACTTGTTCCTTGAGCGCTTGCGCGGTTTGCGAATGATCCTCCTCCTTGCAGTGACGGCAAAGCACGCGCACTAACCGCTGCGCCAGCACGCCTTCCAGCGAAGACGCGACCAGGTACGGCTCGACGCCCATATCCACCAACCGCGTCAGCGCGCCAGGCGCGTCGTTCGTGTGCAAGGTCGAAAACACAAGATGGCCCGTCAGCGAAGCTTGCACCGCGATCTGCGCGGTTTCGCGGTCGCGAATTTCACCGACCAGAATCACGTCCGGATCATGCCGCAGAATCGAGCGCAGCCCGCGCGCGAACGTGAGGCCGGACTTCTCGGAAACCTGGATCTGGTTGACGCCCTTGAGTTGGTATTCGATCGGGTCCTCAATCGTGATGATCTTCCGAACCGAGTCATTGATTTCGCTCAGGGCCGTGTAGAGCGTCGTCGTTTTGCCGCTGCCGGTCGGGCCTGTGACGAGAATAATGCCGTGCGGCAGTCCGAGCATTTTCCGGAACAGCTTCAATTCGTGTTTGTCCATCCCCAATTCGGGCATGCCCAGCAAGGTGGAGTCTTGCCGCAGCAGACGCATCACGACCGCTTCGCCGTGCAGCATCGGAATGACGGAAACGCGGATATCGACTTCGCTGTTGTCCAGGCGGATTTTAATGCGCCCGTCCTGGGGCAGCCGCTTTTCCGCGATGTTGAGATGGCTCAGGATTTTAACGCGCGAAACGATGGCGGGCTGGAAGCGCTTGACCTGCGACGGGACCGGAACTTCCTGCAACACCCCATCGATGCGATAGCGAATGCGCAGCTCATCTTCGAACGGTTCGAGATGGATATCGGACGCGCGGAGCTCGATCGCGTCCCGCAACACCTGGTTCACGAACCGGATGATGGACGCGTCCTCCGCCGCGCTGTCCAGGTTCGTGTCGTCGTCGCGATCTTCGTCCACGACCTGGAATGAGGCTTCCTCCCCGAGAGTATCGATGGTATCGGCCCCAACGCCGAGCCGCTTTTTCATTTCCCGCTGGATGGCTTCGCGCGGCGCCAGGACGGGCTTGAGCTTCAATCCGGTCAACGTTTTCAGCGTGTCGAGCCCTTGTGTGGCAAAGAGCCGGCTCGTGGCTACCTCGACCGTGCCATTGATTCGCTTGAGGGGAAGCACCTCCTCCTTGAGAAGCACACGGGCCGGAAAAAGGGAGAGAAGCTGGCGGTCCAGCTCGACCTCCTCCAAGTTGGTGAAGGACAAATCGTATTCCTCGGCCAGCCAGCGAAGGACGTCTTCTTCGGTCTGGATCGCGGACGCGGCGCCGTTTCGGCATTGGCGCGCCAGGGCCTCGGCGTCCATGGACGACAGTTGCTTGGCTTCGACCATTTTCTCCAGCAACTCTTTGATCGTCGGGCCTTGGACTGGAGCGGAATCTTGGGTCGAACCGGTGGACGAGGTTTTAGGCATGGCGTGGAAATGATCAGGCCGAGAGGACGACAACGGGTGCCGCCCTCTCGGTTTTGATTACAGTTTTGTGGGTACGGCTTCTCAATCGGATCGGGACGCTAGTTGAGCATTCCAGCCAACACCATCTGCGCTTCCTGTTTCGGGGTTAGAACCTTGCGGAGCTTTTCGCGCGCTTCCTGGAGTTCCCCTTCCTTCTGTTTGCGCGCTTCGCGATACGCTTCCAGTTTCGCTTTGACTTCGGCAGGTGTGCCGGACTCGACGGCCTTTTGCAGGGCCTCGACTTCAGGAGCAGGGGTTCCACCGAAACCTCGGCCACCGCCGCCGCCGCCGCCGCCGCCGCCACCACCGCGTCCGCCGCCTCGTCCGCCGCCGAAACCGAACCCACCGCGCCCGCCGAGGATTTCGCGCTGCTTCGCCATGACGCCTTCAATGAGCGGTTGGACCGCCTTGAATTCCTCGGCGGTCATGCCCAGTTGTTCCTGATAGCGTTCCATCATTTGCTGCTGAAACTGCGCAAGATCGAAATTCGCGCGTTGCGCCATCACGCTGGTGGCTCCTCCGAGCATCGCGCTGGCGACGCCCGCCAATACGATTGATTTGACGAATCTTTTCATGTGTTTCTCCGACATCGGTCTTTTTGTTTTTAAGTTGCCCTGGCGCCAAAGCGCCGCCCAGGTGCTTGGCATGCCACGGTTCACCACCCAGAAGCACCGGAGATGCCATGCTGGAAATGTGGCTTAAATCGTTCATCTTGAGACCGGTTGCGCATTTTCTTCTCAAAACAAGCTTCTCCACTGCGCAGAATTTGCTCAGGGTCACTCGGACGCCATGTTCAACACGCCTGTTTCTGTCCGGAACGATATCGCGAGCGCTTGCTGCAATCAGTTCCGCGACCTGCTCCCCTCGCCGTCTCGATCACTGTTTTCAGTTTTGACCCGAATCGGTAGGCACTCGCCGGATTGCCCCACTCGTCGGTCAGGTAAGGCATCATCGCAGCGTGCACTTCCGGCGCGATCGGAGTCGTCGCGTTGTGGTCCAGGTAAATCACAGCATCAGTTCGCGGCCTTTGACTCTCTTTCGGTTCCGGTTCGAATTCAAGTTGCTACGCTCAATAATCTCACAAAACTCCGCCTTCGTCGGTCCGAATCCCACATCAGTGATACCCTACCGCCGCCCAAAATCACCGCCGCCCAGACCCGAGCCCGATGAGCCAGTGTAGTGCAGACCTTTGGAATGCCTGCCTTCATTTGCAAGAAGTTATGAATTTCAAACCCTCGAATCCGCGAAGTTGGTTTAACCAAGCACGCCCATGATATCGCCGTCGAAGTCCTCTCCGATCAGGGATAGTTCGCCCGGCTTCAGGGGGAGGTATTTGCCCGTCGAAGTGGCGAGGACGACGTTGTGTGAATCGCGGATCTCGCCGCGGGCCTCGAACAGCTTGTCACGCCGGTTATTCGCCAACTCGCCGATGGCCAGCACTTCAATCCCAGGCCGAAGCGGATGGGCGTAACGCACGGTCATCTCCGCGCAATACGCGAAACGCTTCGTCCGCACGCAGCACGCCCAGACCATCACTTCGTCGAGCAACGTGGCGATGAGACCGCCGTGAATCGTGTTTTGAAAACCCACGTGCTCCGGTCCAAAAGCCAGACGGGTCTGGGCGCGGATGCCGTCCGTCTCGAAACGAAGCCTCAGGCCGTGCGCGTTGTGTCGTCCGCAGACGAAGCAAGATTTCGTGGTCGGCAGCGTTTGCATGCTTGCAGCCTAGCGAATTCGCGGATGATCGCCATCCTCAAAGCGGAGATCAACTCTCAGAAAAACAAAAGAGCCACGACAGGGACCGCCGTCGATCCAATTCCCCTCTCCGTTTTCTGTTGCCTCCTGTTCTGAAAACAGAAGGAAACAGAGGTAACGGAGAGGGCAAGGAGCAAAATTCTGTTCCATATCCGGACTCACCAACTGCGGCGGTAACTATTCAGTGTGAGGGCGATTCACATTTTCAATGAATAGATACGGCTTAGAGGCCACGAAGAATTTGAGACCGAAACGGCGGTTAATGCCTCACTTCTGCCGCGCTCCACTGACCATCTTTCCACTTTGATTGAGGTCCTGGCCTGTGGTCCAATCCCGCCTGTGAACCAGTCGATCCCGTCTCCCCACCGGCCAAACGGACGTCGCCAACGATCTGTGGAGACAAGCGCGACCATCCTGGCATCCGTCATCCTGGTCTGCGGCCTCAAGGTCAACGCGGCCTCCGCGCCGGGCGAAGCGGGTAGCCTCCGCGCCGAGACGTGGAAGATTGAGCGCGGCCACCTCTCAGCGTTATTTCGAGACAACGCGCAATCGCCGAAAGTCTTGAGTGGGATTGATGCGCTGTTTCACCTTCAGGCCGCGCCGGAGTTCGACGCCTTCGACCCCGACGGCACGGGCGCCTCGGCCGGCTTGAACTTCGAGCACGTGATCAGCGGCCATCCCAATCCCGCCAATTCCTTCACGCCCCGCCGAGGAAGGTATGAGTTGTTCCGGCTGCCCGATGGCGCGTCGGTGGAGTTGGTCCGAGAAGCGGAGGACGACCCCTGGGCGCTGGCCTCGACGTTCCGTTACACGGTGCGGGAGCCACACTACGTCGATTTCGAGTTTCGCTGCCAGGCCGGCGATCCCAAACTCTTCGGCGAGCGCGGCTATGCCGTGCTCTTTTTCGCGAATTACATGAACGACGTGGAAGAGGTGCCGATTCATTTTCGCGGAGTGGAAGCCGCCGGCGCCCCGGAGAAATGGATTCGCGCCGAAGCGCCTCCAGGGCATCCGGACTACAACACCGGCGGCACATATCGCAGCCTTGCAGCACGCGATCTCGAATACGACCGCGACCATAATTTCAAACTCAACCTCTGGAGTTACGATTACCCCCGGTTCGCGCAGCCGTTCTACTTCGGCCGCGCCGCCCATGGGATGGTTTTCATTTTGATGTTCGACCGGACGTGGAGCACCGAGGGCGAGATTCGCTTCAGCCTTTTCAAATTCAAGGTGCCGCGCCATCCGCGCCCGGCCTGGGATTTCCAGTATGTCATCCATAAAGTCGAAGCGGGCCAACCGTACGGATTCCGCGGCCGGCTTGTGTGGAAGAAGTTCATCAGCGAAAGCGACTGCCAGAACGAGTACGTCCGATGGAACGCCCGAAAATTCTAGTGACCGGTCCGGGCGGACGCATCGGCCCGCACGTCCTTCCTTTGCTGCGCCCGCATTTCACTTTGCGCTTGCTGGACGCAAAACCACTGCTGGCCGACGGCGACGATGAAGTGATCCAGGCAGACCTCCGTGATTTCGACGCCGTGCGGCAGGCGTGCCACGGCGTGAGGACGATGGTGCATTTGGCCGCGGTATCGGACGAGGATGACTTCCACACTCGGTTGCTCCCGATGAACCTGCTGGGCGTGTACAATGCCTTCGAAGCCGCGCGCCAGGCGGGCGTAAAGAAAGTCGTTTACGCGAGCACCTGCCAAACCATCGTGAATTACGGAGACGGCGTCCGCGTCACGCCGGACATGCCCGTGCGCCCGGTCACGGTCTATGCGTGCACGAAGGTTTTCGGTGAGGCGCTGGCGCGGCACTATTCGGACCTCCACGGGATGTCGATGATTTGCCTGCGGATCGCGTGGTTTCAGGGATACGACAGCGCCTTGCTCCGAACTCGGCCCGACATGCTGAAATACTGGTGCAGTCCGCGCGATCTGGCGCAACTCATCGTGAAGTCGATTCAGGCCGATCTGCCTTTTGCCATCTTCTTTGGACTCTCGAAGAACGAGGGCAATTTGTGGGATCTGAGCAACGCGGAAAAGCTGATTGGGTATCAGCCGGAAGACTGCGGAGCGAGATTCCTTCCAGGGTAGGACTGGCTTCCAGCCTATCTGGTCAGGCAGGCTGCCTGACCTACTTTGGCATCCATTCCAAGACCTGTTTGTCGGCCAGGAGTTGGCGGCGGAGCTTTTCGTAATCCACCTTCTGAACAGGAATTCGTTCGTCGATCGCGATACGGGCCGCCGTCGCGGCGGATTGGCCGAGGATCATGAAGACCGGTTCCATCCGGATCGATCCGTAAGCGATGTGCGTCGCGGAAAGGCAGACGGGCACGAACAAGTTTTCGCACTCGCTTTGCTTCGGAACAATCGAGCGATACGAAATCGGATACGGCTTCACCGGCACCTGCACGTCGCCTTCGTTGAGCACGCGTCCGTCTTTCACGATCCGCTGGCAGTTGTGTGAATCCATGTTGTAAGCGCCCAGGCCGACTGGGTCCTTGGCGTGGACGGCGCCGCGGCAATTGTGCTCGGTCATGACATAATCCGAAACCATCCGGCGCGCTTCGCGGACGTAGAGCTGGTTTGGCCAGCCGCCAGTGTCGAGAAATTCGTCTTTGGCGGGACCCCAGCGTTGCATCTCTTCGCGGATGTTTTGCGGCACGCGCCGGTCGGTCGCGAGGAAGTGGATGAAGCCGCGCGTGTAATCCTCATGCGCCTGCGCGATTCTTTGGCGCGCCGCGTAATCGGCTTCGGGGTAATCGTAATTCATGCCGATGAAGTCGGTCGAGAATCCGCCGTTGTTGTTGATGTCGGTTTTGCCGTTCGGCATCCAGATCGGGTGCCAGAACTGGCTCAGCGCCGGCTTCCGGCCCGCGGCCACGAGCGCTTCGAGATAGCGCGCGAGCAATTCGTATTGGGCCGGATCGTAGCTCGCGGGTTTCGACAGCGGGAGGCGCTGCGCGGCGTTCGTCGTGAAGCAAAGGCGGTAGTTGTAGGTTTGCACGCGATGATCGCCTTCGCCCGACACACCGCCATCTCCGGCCTGGATGAAGGGCAACAAACCGCTGGAGGGATCGCCGGGTTTCACGTAGGGATCGACGGCCACCGTGAATTGGTGTTTGGGCGTCTCGGCGCGGATGCCATTCAGTGTCTCGTTGTATTTTGAATTGGCTTCGCGCCCGACGGCGAAGCTGACTTTGGCTTTCGCCATCAGGTCGCCTTCGTAAGTGGCGTCCACAAACATCTTGGCGCGAAAAATCTGCCCGCTCTCCATCGCAATCTCGGTGAGGCGCCCGCCTTCCTTTTTCACGGAAGCCAGCCGCTGCTGGAGATACACCGGCACGCGGGCCTCGTTGATCATCTGAAAGAAAAGATTTTCGGCCACGTGCGGCTCGAAGGTCCACTGCTCGTCCTTCCCATAATGCTGGCCAAGCCGGCGATAGAATTCCCTCGCGATGCCGCCGATGGCCGCTTTGTTGCCGATGTCCGTGGCGCCCAGGCCGCCCGTGGTCATGCCGCCGAGGTGATTCCCGAATTCCGCCACGACCGCGGTTTTTCCCAGGCGCGCCGCTTGAACCGCCGCGATAATTCCACCGGACGTTCCTCCATAGATGCAAAGATCGGCTTCGACGAGTTCACCGGCCCGGAGTGCTTGCCATGACCAAAAAAGACTTGCAAGAAACGCGATCTGTCGGAGCTGTCGAAGTTGGTTTTTCATGCGAATCGGTTTTTCCTGCGTTTGCTCTAGGGTGTCCACCCGCTCCGCGGGGGAGCGCACGCGCCTCGCGTGCTGGGGGTGGCGCCTTCACCGACCCCAGGGCGTCGGTGGAACACGGCGTATTCAGCGACGGAAATGCACGGCGCTCCGCCGGGCGAGGCGCCCGACGGGACACGCGAGGCGCGTGTGCTCCCCGACAATCAGCATGGCGAAAGGATTTTTTGCAGCATGGCCTCGAACTCGGCAGCGCGCACGGACCAGCGGCAGTTCGCGTTCATGTACGCCACCTGTTGTTTCAGGCTTTGTCCCAGCTTGGCATCGCCGCGTTTGAATTCCTCCAGGAGC
>Ga0233424_10000403_pt1 | contig 56638 bp, 35 predicted proteins | sample Watercolumn_Towu_FD_181011 | JGI IMG/M metagenome (GOLD analysis project Ga0233424, IMG submission 181011) | Freshwater microbial communities from Lake Towuti, South Sulawesi, Indonesia - Watercolumn_Towuti2014_125_MG | ecosystem: Environmental > Aquatic > Freshwater > Lake | place: Indonesia...
CCCCTCTCCCCCAGGAGAGGAAACCGCTTTTTCCCGCACTGGGAAACGCTCACCAAACAGTGATGAGTTCGCCGGCGTGCAAAAGTTGCTCCCTCTCCCTGGGGGTCCTGGGGGAAAGGGCCGGGGTGAGGGCGAGCCTTTCATCGCCCTGAATAGTTGCGGCTCAACCGGGGACGTTGGGCTTACTTTTTTTCTTCTGAACCCGGGCTGCGAAGCGGTCCACGCGAATGACCTGAAGTTTGTGAAAACCCTTCGCGATGACCTCGATCTCATCCCGCGCTTCCAGTTGAAACGAAACCTGGTTGCCTTCGACGTGAATGATTCGGGCGACGCAAGTCACAGTGCTTCTCACCGGCGTCGCCGCCAGATGGCTCACTTCCACGTTGATCCCGACGGTGCTCTCGCCCGATTCCAGGCAAGGAAGAACAGCCTCGCGCGCGGTGTGCTCCAGAAACCAGATCAGCGAGGGCGTGCACAGCACCGCCGGCATCTGTTCATCGGCGAAATCGATGGCATGAGCCGATTCGACGACGAATTGCTTTTCGCTCGCTGCGGCGATCTTGGGTTTGCTCTTCACTCGGAAGACTTCTCCGCTTTGGGTTCCGGCAGCAAGAAACTCAACCCGAGGCCGATCACAAACATACTCGTGCCCACGATGGCTGCCGCCGTGGCGACGTGCGCGGGCGATTGCCCGCCCAGCATGGGGGCCACGAGATTGGTGGTCACAAACGCCGCGGACGTGCCGAGCATTCGTCCTCCCACGTTGGTGGCAAAACTGCCGCCTGTGCCGCGCAGGTGGAGCGGAAATACCTTCGGCAGATATTCGCCAAAATAGCTGAACTGCGCCACGGTCAGGAACCCGCACACCGCCACGCCCCAATGGAAAAGCGCGGGCTGTTCACGGAACAGCCAGAAGTAAGTCAGCGGCAGCAAAATCAATCCGGGCACTTGAAACAGGCGCAACAGCATGCCTTTGCTGATGGCCACCGCCAGCAGTACCGCGAGTGCGATCCGTCCGAGCAATCCGCCGATCTCCTGCCAGAGCTGCACATCTTTGCCGCGCGTCTTTACGATGTTGTCCGGACCCGCTTGTTTTTCGCGATTCCCGCCCAATTGCCCGAGAATTTTCTCGCGCTCCAGCACGGCTTTCTTCGCTTCCGGAGCGGAAGCCGTGAGCTTGTCCAATTCTCTGTCGAGCGCGGCGATCTGGTTTGTCAGACCGGCAAGCCTGGCCTGGAGTTCGGGCTTCTGCGTCTCTGAAGTGTCCGCGGCTTGAAGCGCCCGGTTGGTGGTGCGGAGTTCGCGGCGAGCTTGGCCGCGCTGGCCGGCCAACGCTCTCAGCCCGGAAACTTCCGCACAGGCTTGCTCAAAACGAGGCTTGAGATCGTCGAATTGTTTGTTCAATTGCGCGGCTTCCGCCTGGAGCGGGCGAAGGGTTTTCTGTTGCTCGGCGAGATCAGCGATGCCAGGCACGATGCGGGTCGGCGTCAGTTGCAGCGCGCCGAAGGCAATGCCGTAGGCGCAAGCCGACAACGCCGCCGTGACCATCGTGATACGGCGCAATTCCGGCGAGAAAAGCGCGGCGAAACTGGGCCGGCGCAGTGTCCCGGCCCTGCGTTTCTCCTGCCACACCTTGGACTCGGGCACGAACGGCAGCAGCAGCGCGATGGGAATCGCCGGCAGCAAGCCGGTCATGAGCGTGTAACGCCAGTCCGCGTGGCCATCGAAAGGCAGCGGCAATGGCAAGGCCGGCAGCGTGGCGGCGTGTTTCAGAATCCAGCCATTGACTACCGTGACGAAGATGCCGCCCACGGACGCGAACGCCTGCGTCCAGCCGAGCACCTTTTCCTTGCGGCCCTTGTCCGGAAATAATTCCGCCAGCCACGTAATTGCGGCTACGAATTCCAGACAGACGCCCACGAACGTCGCGCAGCGGAAGAAGACGAACCACCCCAGGCTCGTGCTAAAGGCCGCGGCCACGGGCGACAATGAGTAAATCGCGATGCTGATGGCCAGCATGGTCTTTCGTCCGATGCGATCTGTCAGCCAGCCTCCGATCAGACCGAACACACCTCCGCACAGCGCGGCGATCCAGAGCAACCGGCCCACCCAATCCGTCACCAGCGGGTTGTTGGCCGGCACCTGGAGGATTTCTGCAATGGCCGGCGCGGCGATGAGTGGCAGAAGCAGCAATTCGTAAGTGTCAAATAGAAAGCCGATGGCCGCGACCGTTAGAATGAGCCATTCAGTGTGAGTAAAGCGCTTGTTGGGGGCGCCATCGGAATTCATGCGCGCGAATTGTGCAATATCTGCTGCGCAAGATTCAACAGCGAAGTTGCTCCGACACTCCGACAGAGGCGCAACTCCGAATGAGGACCAGGAGAGGGAACCGTTTTTCCCGCACTGGGAAACGCTCACTAAACAATGATGAGTCCACCGGCCTGCAAAAGTTACTCCCTCTCCCTGGGGGAGAGGATTGGGGTGAGGGCGAGCCTTTCATCCCACTGAATCGTTCCGGCTCAACGCCCCGCAGCCGTTCCCGCGAGCGAATCGGCCGGGCGTTTGCCGGCCCAGGCAATGCCTCGGAGCAGGAGCCGGCGGTATTCCGGTTTCTCGAAATTGGAGTATTTGTGTCCTTGAAGAGAAACAAACGCGCGATACGGACGGCCTTCCGGCAACGTCTGCTCCATCACCCACAGTTGCGGAATCGTTTCCTCGGCTGTCCGCTCGCTCGTCGCCAGCACGTGCATCTCCGGCGCCGTCCGCAGGCGAAAGAAGATTTCGTCGTCCATTTCGAAATCAGCGGCACCCTGAACGATCGGGTGCGCCCGGTCCACGAAGTGAAATTTCATGGGGCCGGTTTTCCAGTTCATTTCGCCGTGTTGCTTGGCGCCGCCGGCCAGATTGGCGAACCACGTCGTATTCGTGCCGCACATGGCATCGTGCAAAACCACCAAACCGCCCCCGCGCTTGAAGAAGGCTTCGAGACGGCTTCGCTCTTCGCAGGTCATGTTCGTGCCGTCTGCGGCGTAGAGAATGAGCACGTCGGACTTGGCCAGTTCGTCGCTCGAAGGGAAGCGCTGCGCGCCGTCCGCGACCGCGCCGCGTTCGTTCAACAACTTTTTCCACTCCTCAAGGAAGCGCGGGTAATCGTGCTGGCCGGGTCCGTGGGTTTTGGCGCTGGCGCGGATGAACACACGCAGGGGCGGTTGGTTTTCCGCGGCGAGCCCGGTCAGGGTCAGGCAGAGGATTCCAAGCAGAGCGCATGAACGTTTCATGTGGGCTTTGAGTTCAGGTGATGGCGAGAGCTTAAGGAATGTCCCTATGTTGGCAAGACCGATCCGTTTCAGGCTCACTTGGCGCGCTTTGAAAATCACCCCCATACCGCCATGCGCGATTTCTTGCAGCAATTCGTATCACCAAAATAACGGACCTTTGCAATTGCAGATTGGGGATTGGGGATTGGCGATCGACCATCGGGGCCAACGACGCCAACCAGAACCAAATACGTTCGCGGATGAGTTGGATGACTCGCGCTGCGATTGGTCATCCGACACGTCCGCGTCGGCGGTCAACGCAAGTCGGATGAGGCATTGCGGGCAGACGCCCTCCGGCGCATCGCCAGTCAGTGCAGCGCCGCAATCGGGGCATTGGGGTTTGGCTGTCTGCATCGAGTTCAACCGCAGTGAAGCACCGATTGATGCTGGTTCAATTCAACCCGAAAACCGAAATTGGATGGGGAACGCACCCGCCTCGGGTGCAGTTTTCCGCGCCCTCGCCGAACTTGGGACTCCGCTGGCGGGCGACGTGGTGGCGGGAACAAATCTCTTCTTCACGCGTTCTTCTTGTACAGAAACGCGCAATCCAATCGCCGGCTTTCCTTCTCGCCCGTGTTGACGGTGAACTTCTCGCCGCTCCAGATGGCGGCGGCGCCGAATTCGCCGCGCTTGTTGATGGCGTAGAAATTGACGTTGAATTTGGGCCGGCCCTGGTCGTCGAGCAACCGCTTCATTTTCGTTTGCGCCGCGACGCGTTTGCAGGCCAGCAAGCAGGCTTCCTCAGGCGTCTTTCCCTGGCGCATGAACTCGACCACCATGACGCTGCTGCACGCCAGGAGGTTCGCTTCGCCGCGCCCGGTCGATCCTGCCGCGCCAATCTCGTTATCGACGTAAAGGCCCGCTCCGAGAATCGGCGAATCGCCGACGCGCCCGGCGATCTTGTAGGACAGGCCGCTCGTGCTGGTGCATCCGGAAATGCCGCCGCGCAGGTCGAGCGCGGTGCAGTTGACCGTGCCGTGGTTGCGCAACGCCGACTGCAATCCCTGGCTGATGTTTTTCGTTTCCAGATCGTGTGGAGGCAGCCAATCGTCGGTCCGGCTCAGTTCTTCTTTCCACTTCAGCCAGGCCCGCCGCGACTGGTCCGTCAGCAAATCCTCTTCCTTGAAGCCATGCGCTTTCGCAAAGCGGAGCGCGCCGTCCCCCACAATCAAGACGTGATCCGTGCGTTCCATGACCAGACGCGCCACTTGGGAGGGATTGCGAATATTGCGCAGCGACGCCACGGAGCCCCCGCGACCGGTCGGCCCATGCATGACGGAAGCGTCGAGTTCCACGACGCCGTCTTCGTTGGGTAATCCGCCCAGGCCAACGGAGTCTTCATTCGGATCGTCTTCCAAAATGTTCACGCCCGCGATCACCGCGTCGAGCGCGTCGGCGCCTTGCTGGATGAGCGACATGGCTTTCGCCGTGACCCGCAGTCCGTTGCCGCTGGCGATGACGACGGGTTTGGCGGCGGATTGATTTTGGGCGACCGCGGTGGGTGCGCTCAGAAGTTTGTGACCGAGCAGCGCGGCGGCTCCGGCGGAGGTGGAATGGATGAAATCGCGGCGGGGAATCAATGGTTCCATGAGGAACCGGTTATCGGAAATCTCCGGAGCGTTCAAGCCAAATCCCACCGATTCGCACTTTGGGGTGCGTCTCTGGAGCGCGGCTGTGTGCGCAGCACCAGCCGCGCTCCCACCGACAACTGGGATGCACTGACGGCATGCGGTCCCAGGCATTTTGGTTTGCCGGGGAGTAGGCTTCTGGCTACGTTGCGCACCGCAACTGAAACGCAAGCGTAACCCCGTTTACTTTCTATGACGAAAGCGGCTCTGTCTTCAGCGGAATTGACCGATCTCATTGTCGGGATCAACCGGATGGCGCGCAACCTCTGGTGGACCTGGAGCCAGGAAGCTCAGGAGGTATTCTATGAACTCTCGCCGCGCGGCTGGCAAAATCTTTATCACAACGCCGTGGCCGTGCTCAGGGAAGTCTCGGATTACGAATTGCGCGTGCGTCTGCAGGACGCGGAATTCGCGCAACACGTCCGCGAGGCGCTCCGAAAATTCGAGGCCTATCTGGCGGACAAAAACACCTGGGGGCGCGCGCACGCGCCCGCGCTCTACGCCAACCCGGTGGCCTATCTCAGCGCCGAGTTCGGCTTTCACGAAACGCTCCCCATCGCCGCGGGCGGCCTGGGGATTCTCGCGGGCGATCACGCCAAGTCCGCGAGCGACCTCGACATCGGGTTTGTCGGCATTAGCCTTTTCTATCGCGAAGGATACTTTCAGCAGACTTTCAACCACGAAAACTGGCAGGTTGAAGTGTATCCGCTGCTGCATCCCAAAGACCTCCCATTGGAACCCGTGCTCAACGCCAGGGGCGAACCGGTCGTCTGCACGGTCGAGATCGCCATGGCGCAGGTTTATTTCAAAGCCTGGCGGATCAACGTCGGGCGTTGCGCCGTGTATCTGCTCGACACCAATCTCCCGGAAAACGAGCAACGCTACCGCGACCTGACCTTGCGCGTCTATGGCGGCGACAGCACGACGCGGATCATGCAGGAAATCCTCCTGGGCGTCGGTGGCGTGCGCTTGCTCCGGCAATTGGGCATCGAGCCTTCGGTCTTTCACATGAACGAAGGCCACGCCGCTTTCCTCACCTTGGAACTGATCCGGGAAAAACTCGCGGAAGGAAAGACACTTTCCGCGGCGATGTCCTCGACGCGCGGGCAATGCATTTTCACGACGCACACGCCGGTGGAAGCCGGACACGACCGGTTCAGCAGCGACTTGATCAGCTACGCGCTGTTCAAGTTGCAGCATCAGATCAAGCTCTCCGGGAAAGAGCTTATGAATCTGGGGCAAGTTGAAGCCGGCAGCGAAACCGAGCTGTTCTGCATGACCGTGCTGGCTTTGAAACTGTCACGCGCGGCCAACGGCGTCAGCGAATTGCACGGACAAATCAGCCGCCACATGTGGCAGCCGCTCTTTCCGAAAAAGTCTCCGGACGAAGTGCCCATCGGCCATATCACCAACGGCGTGCATCTGCTCGGCTGGATGAAAGGCCCCGCGCGGCGATTCTGGAGGCGCAAACTCGGGCCGGACTGGGAGCAAAATATCAATACGCCCGAATTCTGGGCGCGCGTCGAAGATGCGCAGTTCATCTCCGACGAAGAAATTTGGGCCTTGCGTTACAAGCTGCGCCGCGAGTTGATCGAGTTCACGCGCCGGCGATTGCTCATTCAAGGCCAGCGCCTGACGCAGAGCGACTTCATCGCCTTCGATCAACTGCTGAACCCGGACGCGCTGACGATCGGGTTCGCCCGCCGCTTCGCGACTTACAAACGCGCGCCGCTCATCTTCCAGCAGTTCGACAACATCGTGAAGCTCGTCTCGGACAAGCACCGCCCCATTCAATTCATTTTTGCCGGCAAAGCCCATCCCAAGGACGACGAAGGCAAGCGCTATATCCAGCACATCCTTCACCTGAGCCAATACACCGAGTTGAAGGATCACCTCATTTTCGTCGAGAACTATGACGTACACGTGGCGCGCCAGATGGTGTCGGGCTGCGACGTCTGGTTGAACAACCCGCGCCGGCCTTTGGAAGCCTCCGGGACGAGCGGACAAAAGACCGCCTGCCACGGCTGCCTGAATCTGAGCATCCTGGACGGCTGGTGGCGCGAGGGGTTCGACGGCACGAACGGATTTGCCATCGGCGATGATTCGCACCCCGACAGCGTGGAAGAGCAGGACCGGCGCGACAGCGAAAACCTTTACCGCGTCCTCACTGAGGAAGTCATTCCCACTTTCTACAACCGCGATGCCCTGGGAATTCCGCGCCAATGGATCACGAAAATCCGGCGCGCGATGGTGACGCTGGTTCCTAAGTACGACACCTGGCGAATGGTCCAGGAATACACGGAGAAATATTACCTGACGCGGTAAGGGTCTGTTCGCCTTGCCCCAAAGCAAACCAGTGCTTCGTTGGTCTCAGTGACAGACTGCGCTGACATCACGTTCCCGCTCTCCATGAACCGAATAGCCGAAAGAACCGAAAAGAGGCGAAAAAGTTTTTTTTCGGTTTCTTTCGGTCTTTTCGGCTAATCCGACTCGGTTCATGGCCCCAATGCGCGATCCGGCTATCGTGGAGGCCTTCCATGACCTGTCCTGCTGCGCGCGGGCGACCCGCCCGCAGCACGCCCGAACCGACCGGGGCTGGTCGCGGTTCGCAACGCCACCGAAGGGCCGGCGCGCTGCGGGCGAGACCGCCCGCGCGCCATGGGTCGGTGGTTCATGGATAAGGTCATGTGCTGCATGAAACGACACCGCGCCATGATCTTTGCCATCGGAGCGACCTTGCTCTTCGTGCTCGTGTGGCTTGCGCTGCCCCCTCGCCAGCCGGTCTTCGACGGCAAGCGTCTGACTCACTGGTTGACTGAAGGCGTCCAGGGCGACACCACTCGATCTGAACGTGCGATTCGCGAGCCAACTCGCTTTTCGCGACGGCCGGCTATGTGCAGCATCCAGTGGCCTCCGCGCTGGGCAACATTGGATTGGCAGCGGCGGAAGCCATTCCCGATTTGTTGGTGATGTTCGAGACAGGAGAGCCTTCTGTGCAGGCATCCGCAGTTCGTGCGTTGGCAAAAATCGCGCCGGGCTCGCGGCAAGTGACTGCTGCCATCGCAGAAGCATTCGAGAACGAGGACCGAATCGTGCGTGACGCCGCCGGCGCCGCACTTCAGGGAATCCCCGCCATTCCGGGGGCTCGAGAACGCATCAAATTCGGCGACGCTGTCCTGAAGACAATTGAATAGTCAACCTTGGAGCGAGCGACCAAGACCTCGGCGGGCCTCCCGAGCGCTCGGTAACATAGGGACAACCGCGCTGAGCACTGCGGCGACACTTCCGAAATTCGGCGTGCGGACGACCTCGTCCGCAGCGCATCCGCGACGACCGGGCGTTGGCAACCTTCGACGCGCATCGGCCAGTCGAGCGTGCTGCGGGCGGGGTCGCCCGCGCGCCGGTCCATTGGGTGAAAACGGAGTCTCGTCCTACTTGCCGGCGGCGGTCAAGGTGCATCCCGTATGGCTCTTACAACCGACAACTGATGCACTGGCTGCGCCGCGCGGCGCCCAGTGCAGCCACGAGGTGTCGGTTGCTTGGACTGGATCAGGCGAATTTGGAGTGCGTCGGCAGAGCGCAGCGGCGACGGCGCTTTCTCGTCACTTCGCCGATTCCGGATGAACCAGACTACCGCCTGGGTCCACGCCAAAGCGGCGTCGCGCTACGCTTGCCGCCGCACTCCATAAACACATCGGCAACTGGCTGCCCCGTGCGGCGCCTCTTGTGCCTTTTCGCGGCCGACGCTCTCTGCTATCCCATGGCTGCGTGAACCAGAGAATTCGCATTGCCTTGCTATTATCGCTGGCGCTCATCGCCGGGATAGCGTTTTGGTCCGCCTTCCAGAAACGCGAGCCGGTCCATCAAGGAAAGCCCGTGAGCTTCTGGTTCAAGAAGTATGTCTTCTCCTTTTCCCCGGCGCGCGAGGAAGCGCTGGAAACCATCGCCGAGATCGGCCCGGACGCGGTGCCGTATCTCGCGCGGATGCTCAAGAAGAAAGATTCGACACTCGCCCGCGCGTATCGTTCGGTTCGGCCAAAGCTGCCTGCTTCAGTTGGTCGGTTTTTGCCTCAGCCCATCGATCCACAGAGGCGTCGATCTGACGCGCTGGCATGTCTGGTCCGGCTCAGCAGGAGTTTCAGATCAGCAATCCCACCGCTACTCGAAGCACTCAACGGCTCGGAAACTCGAATCCAAGCAATCCAAGCGATGCGGGAAGTTGCACCCTGGAAGGCGCCCAATGAGCAAATCATTAAGGCCTTGGCTGGCGCCGCACAGGACGATTCCGCATCGGTTCGCCACGAGGCGATTGGCACACTGTTTTGGGTAGGCCATTGGGCGCTCGACCAGGACCAGCTAAAACCTGTGATCCCAGCGCTTGTCAAGGCGCTGGATGAATCAGAACCTCCCCCCGCCAGATTGGGAGCCGTCGTTGCCCTTGGACAAATTGGACCTGCTGCGCAGGAGGCGCTCCCCGTGCTCCGCAAGTGGTTTACAGATGTAAATACGGATACGGAAGCGAAACTTCGCGTGGCGGGCGCCTGGCTGGAAATCGACCCTGGTTCTGCTACGAACGCGCTCAATTATCTCATCGCACACAAATTGAAAGGTTGGGAACCGAATCTGGCCGGAGGCATTGCGGAGTTTTTTGCCAAGGCCAAGTGGTTTGCTCCGACGGCCATCCCAAGCTTGATCGCGCTACTGGAAGGTGACACCGAAAGCCGATGTTCGGCGGCCATCGGTCTAGGCCGTATGGGAAAATCTGCCGTCCAAGCCGTCCCAGTTCTTCAATCCAATCTCGTTGCCGACGAGCCGGCAGTCCGTTTGGTTTCAGCTCTTGCATTGAAGGAGATCGACCCCGGACAGACGCAGCGAGTCGTCGCGGTCCTGTCGGGCTTATTGCGCAACGTGACTTGCTACGCAGATGCCGCCAGCGCGCTGGCCGAGATGGGTCCAGCAGCGCGCGACGCCGTGCCGGCCTTGGTCAGCCTCCTCAATCATGAATGGCCGTATATGCGAGAGGTTGCGGGAATTGCCTTGATGCAAATTGATCGGTCCCATGCGCCGAAGTACCTGCCCATACTCTTGGAACTCCTGCAACGGAATGACCTCACCTACGAGTCTCGGCTGCGCATTATCGAGACCCTTGGAGGTATTGGACCGCAAGCGCCAGCAGCAATTCCCATCCTTACGGAACACCTTCAACATCGCGACCGGATGCTCCAGTTGGCGGCCGCCGAGGCGCTCTTGAGGATCGACGGCCTCCAAGCTTCGGTCGTCGTGCCATTCCTGATCGAATACCTGCGTCGGACCGACCAGTGGGACCGCGATCGGGCGGCGCAGATATTAGGGCAGCTCGGTCCGAAAGCGAAGGCCGCGGCGCCGGCGCTGCGGGAGGCGGTGAACGACTCGAACGCAAGTGTCCGCCTCAGGGCGACCGAAGCGCTCCGAATGATTGAGGGCTGAAAGCGAGAAGGCAGAGTGCAACTCTGTGCTATGGGAATGGAAACGAGCTTAGCTCAGGCCCAGCGGGCCATCCGCGCACAGCGCGGGCTTGCCGAAAGTCTCGATCCGGTGCCCCACAGCGTGCGCGAGGGCGAGATGGAGGCGGTTGTGGGGGACTTTCTCCAGCTTGAGGCAACGGCCCATCTGAAAGCCAAATCCGCCGCCGATGAGCACGAACGGAATATTGTCCAGCGTGTGGGAGTTGCCTTTGCCCAACTCGTTCGTCCAAACGATCATCGTGTTGTCTAGCAAGCTGCCCTCACCGCCGGGTTCAGGCGTGCCGGCGAGCTTTTGCGCCAGAAAATTCAATTCGCCCGCAAACCACTGGTTGATCTTCGTCAGCTTGGCGACGGCTTCTTCGTTCTTGTCGGGTTCGTGAGAGAGACCGTGGTGGCCGTCCGTCACCCCGAGCCAGTTCATGCGGGCCTGGCCGACCGATTTCGTGTATTGGAGCGTCGCCACGCGCGCCATGTCGTTCACGAAACTGTTCACGAGCAGATCGATCTGCATGCGGCTCAACCGCGGCACATTGTCGTTCTGATCCGCCACGCCTTCTTCAAAAGTTGGCGGGCTGACGCGCAGCCTCTGGCGGTCGGTGTCGCTGATTGCCTTTTCCATCTGGCGAACGAGCGCTTCGTGTTCCTCGAGCAGTTTTCGATCTTCCACGCTGATCAGCTTGCGAACCTTCTTCAAATCGTTCCGCACCTCGTCGAGCACGCTCTTCAGGCTCTCCTTGTCTTTCAATTGTCCGTAAAGCTTTTGATACATCTGATACGGATCAGAAATCGGCGCGACAGGTTTGTTCGGGCCGGCGTAGGACATCCGGGTCCAGGGATCAGCCTTGTCCGACACGCCGACGCCAAATTCCAGGGAGCCGAAGCGGGTTCGCGTCTCCTCGCGGCTTTGGAAAAAATTCTTGATCTCCTGGTCAATCGAGATGCCGCTCGCCCAGCCGGCCGGCGTGTGCGATCCGCCCTGAATGTTGCCGGGAAACAATTCGATGCCCGTGAGCAAACAACTCATCCCGCGCATGTGGTTGTCGCCGTCGCCGCGCACTTTGTTGGAAAGGCCGTGGAGGACCAGCATCCGGTCTTTGAACGTCCCGATCGGCGTCATGATTTCCTTGAGCTTGAAATCGGAGCCGGCTTCGTCCGGCCAAAAAGCGGGCGGGATCGTGCCGTTTGGGCTGAACATCACGATCAACCGCTGTCTCGGCCGCGCCGGACTGGCCAGGCCAAGGCTTGGCAGACCGAGCAGGAAAGGGAGGGAGGCGGTGGAGAGGCCCAGTTGCTTGATGAATTGTCGGCGATGAATGGCGTTCATAGGCTGAGTTCACAGAATGTTTAGCACAAGTCGCCGGAAATGGACACAAGTTTCAGATCGACCCTCTTTGAGATAATCCGGCGCACAGGGCCTGGTGGCCGTTGCAGCATCGTAAACGCTGCGTTCCACCGCTCCACCGCTCCGACGCTTCAACGCTTGGACGGCTGCGCGGCTTGCCCCACGCCATGCAGAGCGGACACGGCGGCGATTTCCACCAGAACCTGGCGAATGTTAAACCCAGACTCCACGAACGCCCGCCGCACGTTCGGCAACGTTTTCGCGCCATAAGAGAGCATCGGCTGTTTGACGACGTGATGAAACAATTGCTCGATGAATCCGTTCTGGGCCTGTTCGCTGTTCACGGCAAAGTTCGCCAGATCGCGGGCGCCGGTCAGACGGATGATTTCGCCGGCGTCAGTCGTGTAATCGCTGGCCGCGTTGATGGGCCGCTCGCCTTCGCGCGTACGAAACCGGCCCACGGCATCGTAATGTTCGAGGCTAAAGCCAAGGGGATTGATCACTGAATGGCAGTTCTGGCACGCTTGCGAACGCGTGAGTTGCTCCACTTTTTCGCGCATGGACAAATTCGGCGCGAACTCCTCGTCCTTGAACGCCACAGCCATGGGCGGCGGCTTGAGCGCGCGCCCCACGATGTTTCGCGTCAGGAATACCCCGCGATGAATGGGCGAAGTGGATTTCGGATACGAAAAAGCCGCGAGCAAGTAAGGATGCGTCAGCACGCCGGACCGCTCCTTGGGAGCATACTTCACCTTGATGAAATCGTCCGCCGCATTGGTCTGCACTCCGTAAAACAGCGCCAGCCGGTTGTTGACATAGAGTTCTTCCGCCAAGAGCAGCTCGCGATAATCGGAGGACTCGCTCCAGACGGTGTTAGCCAGAAACAAATTAAGCGACGCCCGCAGGTCAGCCACGATTTCGGGCGTGAAACCGGGAAACAATTGGGCGTCTTTGGATAGGTCGTCCGCGTGGTTCATCTGCAACCAATGGTGCAGAAAAACCTGCATCTTGGCGCGCGCGCGAGGGTCGGCCAGCATTCGGTTTGATTGCCGAACGGCCTGGTCGCGTGTGCGCAGCAAGCCGTCGCCAGCGGCTTTTAGCAACTCCCGGTCCGGCAAGGAATCCCACAGTCCGAAGGCGAGCCGCTCGGCCACCGTGAAATCATCGGCCTTCGCGCCTTCCAGCCCAAGATACAAAAATCGCGGGGACTTCAAGGTGAGCAGCACGACCCGTTTCACGGCATCCTCCGCCCTGGGCGCGCTCGTGAAATGAGCAGAGACCATGAGGCGTTTCTGGTCTTTCGTCAACGGACGGCGGAGCGCAGTTTCTGCGAACTCGAGACAAAAGGCCTCCGCCTTGGAGGCTCGATCCTCGTCCTTCGGTTTGCTGTTGGTCAATCGGTCGAGCCGTTTGACTGCGAAATTCGCCGCTTCAATGGCGGCTTGCGTCGTGGCCTCGTCCCAGGCTTTGGACACGGCGACGCCCCGTTCGTAACCCACACTGCTGTCGTCTGGAGGGAACGGCGTGGTCACCACGAACGTCGGGGTCACACGCGCGGGCGAAAGATTGCGCGCGGGGATGGCCTCGTCCACTCCGTGCGGAGGCTTCCAGCGCAGAACGATCGCTGCCGTCTTCTCCTTGAACTTGAAGAAGTCCAACCGCAGCGGATACGCGCGCCCGCCGATCAGCCGGAGCGTGGCCTTGTGTTCCACAACCTGGCCGGATGCCACACCGGCGTCAATCAACGGCGTGTCTTCGTCGTTGACCCAGAGGCGCGCGCCATTGGGTGTCTTCAGGATGAATTCATGATCCCCGCTTTCGTCGGCGATGAGCGAGCCTTGCCAGCGCATCGAGAATTCATTGGTGCCGCCGGGCTGCGGAGGCCGGTCCGGGCTGTTGAACGGCCCGCTCTCACCGAACTCGAAGTTCACCTGGCGGTCCACGCGCTCGAACGCGTTGGTGTCGCGGCGGAAATTCCGCGACTTGAAATAGCTGGCGCGCAATCCGTGTTCGTCCCCCGTCGGGCGGTCGCTTCCCGTGAAGCGTTTGATCAAATCGGCGACGGCGTTGACGTACTGTCGATTGGTCAGGCGGGCAAGTTCGACGCGCGGAGGGTGATTGCGCAGCCGGGCTTCGCGGGAGTAGAAGGCATCGTAAATGTAGCGGGCAACTGCGGCGGCGTCCGGTCCCTTGCATTTATCCGGAGCATCCTCCGGCATGTTGCGATCGATGTAGCGCGTCAGCTTGTCGATGGGCCAATCACCGTGCAGCGCGTCGTCGTATTTGCCTTTGACTCCTTGCCCGGCGCGTCCGTGACATTTGGCGCATTGCTGACGGTAAATCTCGCGGCCTGGGGGACGCCGGTCTGACAACGCCCCATTCGAGTTGATCAAGGAGAGGCTCACCAGCACCAACCAGGGGCAAGCTGCGGTTCCCCTTCTCGTGAACGTGGTAAGGACGGATTCCCCTCCGTCCCTGACTTTGCTGAAGGCAGCGCCGCTTGTCCGGGCCCGTCGAAAACCGGGGTGCTTCTGTTGTCTCTGGTAAGCAGGCATCATGATTCAAGTTCCGCCATGAAGCCCGAGTTGAAGTGGGTTCATGGCCGGATAGTTGACGCCATACTAGAGCGGAATATTCGCCTCTTCAAGTTGGGGCGCGCGCAGCAATTCTCTCCAGGAACCCGGCACCAACCGACCACTCTATGGAGTGCGGGGGCAAGCGCAGCGCAACCCCGCTTTGGATTCGAGGCCGGAAGCCGCGGCCCTAGCTCACTTGCGAGTCCCGCGGTTCTTCCAGAGCGTCACTCTCCCCATGCGGTCGAACGGTGGAAATGTGTAAATGCCGCAGGCGACGATATCGAGCCAACCGTCGCCATCCAGGTCGCCCAGGGCCGATGATATCAGATGGGTCGGACGAGTTGCGATCGTGTGGGACGTGAACTTTTGTCGGCCGTTGTTCTCGAACCAGAGCAGGCTCGCGCGTTTCGGATCGCTCCAATCGTTGAACAAAGTGGTGACGACGATGTCCAGATGGCCGTCCTTGTTCAGGTCTCCGGCCATCGCGGAATACGCGCCGTAACAGCGGTAGATATCATGCCACGCGAAATTCAGGTTCCCTTGGTTCTCCAACCACTGCACACCGTGATACGGACGGGGAACGATCGTGGGCAAGTCGAGGTTGTCGCCGTTCGTGTAGAGGATGTCTGCGTCGCCGTCTTGATCGAGGTCGGCCAGCCGAATGCTCGACGAACCGAAGGAGGGCGTGGCCGCTTTGAAAACCAAGCGTTCCTGAAACTCTCCGTTCCCGGCGTTGATGAAGCCTGCGATTTCCTCGTGCTCTTGCGCAAACAACGCGACAAAATCAAGGCGCCCATCCGCATTGAGATCGAGAGGGAGCACGTTGACGGCGCCGGTCTTCCTCGCCACGCGGTGATAAAAGTAGGCCCCATCGGCTCGCTTTTCCAGCCATCCAACTTCGCCCTCCTCGATGAAACCATACGCCGCCACGACGAAATCCCTGTCGCCGTCGCCGTCGAAATCGCCGGGCTGAACATCGGCGACCCGGCTGATCTGGTCCAGGAGGGTGACGGACTCCATCCGCGTGGGAGCCTCTCCAGACAAGAGGACGACGCTTCCAACCGGATCATCCGTGGGAACCGTCGCGCCGAGACAGCCCGCGACGACGGCGAGCCGGTCATTCGGTCCTCCGGCCAGGATTTGGGCGCGCCCTGGATTTCGAAGCGATCCGAGCAAGTCTTCTTTCCAAAGGCCATTCCGGTTGTGAATCCAGGTGAGACTGGATTTTCCCGTGTCGCACACGAGCACGTCGGATCGTCCGTCGTGGTCGAGGTCAGCAATTTGAACGTGACCCAGGAACGGGCGTTCTCGGGAGTCTGCACTCGGCGGATTGCCCAGGGGAATCGGCTCAAAGCGGAGCGGCGACTCGCGCGCGTCGGGATCGCTCGCCAGTCGGATCGGTGTTTCCGCACTGAAGGTAAAATAGAAGTGGAGGATGTCCTGGAATTCATCGTCGGTGAGTCGAGCCGTCCTGCGCGTCTCCATGATCTGCGCCATGCGAGACAGGGTCTCACGCCAGCTTTGTCCCGGAAGATTCGACGGATCGGGAACGAGATGGCAGGCGCCGCACTTGGCCGAGAGCGGGATTGCCGAGGACCAATCGCCCCGGCTTAACTCTGCGCGGTCGGTCAAAAAGTTGAATCGCCGCGGCGACGCAATGTCACCCTCGCCGTGGCAGGACTTGCACGCTCTGCGCCGCGTGGTGTCGAGGCCGCGAGCGGCATTCAAATACGACTCATGGAAAGCGTCATTGGATGAACGATCGGATGTGGTGGAATGGCGAGTAGCTGAAGGTGTCACCGTCCTCCGCAGCGCCAACCACGCGCCGGCGGCCAACAACAATCCGCACGCGCTGAAGATCGCGAAGCGCTGCGAACCGTGCGCATTCATGGGCGCCCTTTTTAGACGGATGCTGCAATCCTCGAGTTGGTTCGCAAGCTGCGATCAACCGTTTAATCCATTTAGCTCATTTAACGATTTAACGTGGTAACGCTGTAACGGATCTCGGTTGCAGCTTTGCCCGGCATTGTCAGGCTTTGCCGCGCCGTGCTCTACGCGGGGCGCAAGTTAGAAGTCCGTGTTCGCCTCTTTCAAATCCAGTTCCTTGATCCAGGCGTGGCGATAGCGCACGTCATGGCCCTCGCATTGCAGTTTCAAACCGCCCGGCGTGTCCGTGATGCCTTTGCCGCCGTCGTTTCCTCCATCGAGGCCGGAACGCGCGCCGCCCCAGACCTGGTTGATGGTCTGATTGGTGTGCACTTTGATCCCGTTGAAATACATCGTGACTATCGCTTTCTCGACCCGCTGGCCGTCCTTGAACCGGGCCGCGCGGAAAACGATGTCGTAAGCGTTCCATTTGCCAATGCCGTGGTAGGCGTGATACGGCGCTTCGGTTTCGTTGATCACAGCGCCCATGCCATGCTTCGTCTTGTCACCGTCGAGGACCTGGATTTCGTAGCGATTCTGCAGATACACGCCGCTGTTGCCGCCCGGCTTCGTGATCAGGAATTCGATGTGCAAGCGGAAATCGCGATATTCTTTCCTCGTCACGATGTCCGCCGCGCCGTAGCGCCCGCCATCCGCGGCGCGGTCATCTGTCATCACCACCGTGCCCTGGTCCACGGGATCCTCGACGATCTTCCATTTGATCGGGAGCGAGGATTTGAAGCCGGGGCCTTGCCAGTAGGTCCATTTTTCGTCGAGCATTTTTCGAGAGCCATCGATGATGACGTCCGCGCCGGCGATAGGTTTGGCGCCCACGCCGACGCCTTCGGGAGCAGCGAATGCGGAGAGCCCTCCGAGGAAGTGGGAAGCGATCAGAACTGAGAGTTTGACAGGTGTGTTCATGACGTCCGGAGCATACGCCTCAAAATCGTCTTGGGGCAAGCCTCCGCCTGCTGACGGAATTCCCAGGAACCCATAGTTTGAAGACATGGAAGCTTTGCAGGAACGCCAGGATTTGCATGAATGACGGCGATGTTGTTCACGATGACTTTCGACCGCGCGGAGTTCGTCCGGCGCATTCGTGCCGCGGCCGATCAGGGTGTTTTTTGGGGCACGTCTTCCTGGAAGTACGCCGGCTGGCGAGGGACGATCTACGACCAGGCGCGTTATGTTTATCGCGGCAAACTGTCGGAAGCTCGGTTCGAGCGCCAGTGCCTGGCCGAGTACGCCGAGGTTTTCAAAACCGTGTCCGTCGATGCCGCGTACTACAAATTCCCCGACGAACGCTGGATCGGAGAAATGGTTTCCCAGGTTCCCCCTGACTTTCTTTTTTCCCTGAAGGTCACCGATGAAATCACGGCCAAGCGTTTTCCCAATCTCCCCCGATTCGGCCAGCGCGCCGGCACCGCGAATCCAAACTTTCTCAATGCCGATTTGTTCGCCTCCGCCTTTCTCCAGCCGTGCGCGCCGTTCCGAAAGAACATCGGCGTCCTCATGTTCGAGTTCGCCCAGCTCCGCCCGGACGATTTCGCTCGCGGGCGGGACTTCGCCGAGGCGCTCGATCAATTTCTGGGGAGGCTCCCCAACGATTGGCGCTACGGCGTGGAAATTCGCAACCGGAATTTCCTGCACGCGGATTACTTTGCTGTGCTGGCTCGGCACGGTGTGACGCACATTTACAACAGTTGGGAACGCATGCCGCCGGTCACCGAACAAGTAGCGCTGACCGGAAGCGGCACGACTCCGGATCGGGTCGTCGCCCGCCTTTTGCTGAAACCCGGCCGCTGCTACGAGGACGCCGTCCAAGCTTTCAGTCCTTACGACCGGGTGAAGGAGCCGTACCCGGAAGGCCGCACCGCCGGCATCCACCTTGTCCGGCAGACCCGCGGGAGCGGCGGCCAAACCAAGGCCTTCATCTATGTGAACAATCGCCTGGAAGGGAACGCGCTCGAAACTATTGCGGCGATTCTTGACGCCGCGTGAGCTCGACGCAATCCACGCGGCCCGATTCGAATTTCCACTCTGGGGATCGTTCGGGTGCGGACATAGAGAACCTCGCTACGAAGAACGGCGTCTCTGCCACCATTCCTGGAACGTCCGCCACCAGCCGGGAGCCGGGTTTTCGGAAGCGAGCACTCCGGCGGTTTCAATTGGGATTCCTTGTGCGCGCAGCAGTTCTCGCAGATAGACCCGGTCGGGAATGTCTTTGGCGCGCGGTGTTTGCTTCATCAGCCAAAGTGTCCGAGGAGATGCAAATGGAAGTGGCACGCCCTCAACCTCACAGATCAACGCGTCCTTGATGGCATCGCCATAGGTCACACCACAACCACTCTTCATGAGGTGCACCAGGACCTCATCCCCCACGCGGACCACGCCGTATTGCCCGATTTCGCCGGGCTGGAGCTCGCGAGCGGCCTTATCCGGAAGAATGAGCAAGGCCTCGATGATGCGAGCCTCGTTTTCAGGCGTGGTCTCAACCAGGTCTCAACCAGGAAATCAATATCTTCAGTGGTCCGAGAATAGCCAGCCTGGATGATTGCCAAGCCGCCCACCACGACGTAGTGCGCGCCCAGGCGATTGAACTCGGCGCAAAGACGCGCCAGATCGGTCAAGGTTGGTGGTCGCGGAGGCGTTTCACTCCCGCCGCCAGTCGATGCTTCATCTCCCATGCGTCAGATTCCTCGAACGTTTTGAACCGATGCACCCCCTTGGGGTAGGGCAACCTCAGCCCCATGGCCTGAAACTGCACCGCCATGCGTTCGAGGAATTCGGCGGGCGAACGCCGCGCGATCTTGCCCACGACCTTGCCGGGTGTTTCTTCCAGGTTGACTGGCGGTGCCATAATCGCGACCTATCTGATGAGTCGATGCCACACAGTTTAGCGGCAGACCATGTCAATGGCAACTCCATGGAATTCTCGGGATCGCCGCGCCAGGCGATTCTGGATCCGAACGCGAGCGCTCACAGCTCGCCCAGGCGTGCCCCCCCCCAATTCGGGCCAACAACTCGATGTGATTCGCGTCGAGGCTCTCACTTGCGCGCTCCGAGGTGGCTGCGCAACCACGCGAGCAAGCTGGCGAGGTCTTCCGGCGAAAGAGCCTCCGCGTAAGACGGCATGAGCGACGTGGCGAGACGCCGCACGCCTTTGACGTCCTTGCGAAGCACGACGTGGCTCACCCCGCCTGGCGCCAGCAGGGTCAGACTGGTCGCTCCGTCTTCTTTGAGCAAACCGGTGATCGCTTTGCGGTCCTGAGTTTCGACCAAGGTCGTCTCGAATCCGGGCCGGATGTGTTCGTTAGGCAACAGCAAGTGGCGCACGAGCGTTTCCTCGGCTACCCCCAATTCGCCAAGCAAATCCGGTCCGACGGCGGATCCTTCTTCGCCGATCCGGTGGCACTGCACGCACGCTTGTTGAAAGACTTCATGACCGCGTTTGGCGTCGCGGGGACCGGCCAGTGCCGCGACAAATTTGCGGAATGTCGCATCGCTCACTTCCATGATCGTCGGCAAGGGGTTGGCCGGGGCGAGGGCTTCGTCGTCCGCCAGCGTTGCGACAAACGTGTCCTCGACCGCGCGCGCGGCGGCTCGGACCGGAGCCGAAGCGCTCGCGGCCAGCGACGCGAGGGTGTCGCGCGCCGGCGCGTGGGCCAGGGGTTTGCGCGGAGCGTTCTTGCGTCCTTCGGCCAGGCCATTGAGCACGGCGGCTTGCGGCTCCGGAGGCGCAGCGGCGATCAGGTTCAGCGTGCGGACCAGATCGGATTCGTTGCGGCGAGCGGCCACGGATCGGGCCAGCGGTTCAAGGAATTTCGCGGCGCGGCCCGGTTCCCGAAGCAACGTGGCCAGCATTTCAACGCCGCGCTCGTGCAAGGAAGACAACACGGCGGCATCCATCCAACGAACGTCCGCGCGTTCGCGAACCCATCGGGCAAGCATCGCCAAAGCGCGCGGGTCTCGGGTTTCACCGAGGCTCAGAGCGAACTGGATCATCACGCGGGGATGGGTCTCCTGGGCCGCGGCGGACAGGGCGGCGGCAAGGATTGCGCGTCCTTCATTCCTCGCGAACCAACGATCCGCGAGCTGCAAGGCGTGCATGCGAACGGACGGATCCGCGTGGCGGAAGAAGCGTTGCACATCGGCGGGCGAAAGCGCGCCCAACTCGTCCAGCGCGCGCAAGGCGCAGATCAGCGTGGCCGGCGCGCTGCGTTGGTTGGCCAGCGATTCTCGCACCCGGCGGGCGGCCGCCTTTTCGCCACGCTCCCCGATCAAACGTTGAGCGGTTTGACGCCGCCAGAACAGCGCGCTGCCCAATTCGCGCGCCAGCCCCGCGGCGTCGAGCGCGCTCAAGTCCGCGGCCGGTGCGCTGGGCGCATCACGGTGCGTGAGACGATAAATGCGACCGCGGTCGTGACCGGCGTAAAGCCCGTACTGCTGCTGGAGATGCCGCGGAATGGCGGAGTAGTCCTCGATGATTTCGCGGTAGTAATCCACAATCCAAATCGCGCCGTCCGGTCCATGCGCGAGATTCATGGGATGGCTCCACGGATCGCGCGACGCGGCGAATTCGGACCGCTCCTCGCCCGGCGCGCGGCGCAACTTCAACTCCGCGCCGCTTGTTTCGATCAGCGCGCGATGGATCAAATTCCCCGCCGGCTCACAAACGAAGTATTGATCCCTCAACCCCGGCAACGCGGGATCCTGGTAAATGAGCGGGCTGCACGCGGACGTGAACCAGCCGTCGGCCTCGCTCTCCGCCGGGCCATAGCGGTCGCGGTAGAATTTGAAGTAAGCCGGATCGTCGGCGCGCTTCTTCCGCCAAGGATGCGGCGGCGCGATTGAATAAGCGCGGCGATCGCCGGTGGCGGATTCAAGCGGCGGCGTGGCGGCATCCGGATTGCGCGCGAGATAACGCCAGGGCAGCGGGGCGACGAAAATGCCCGGGACGGTCGTCGTGACTACGAAGCGGTCGCCGCTTTCGGCCATCGCGAAACCGAACGTGTGCGTGCCGCCGGTGACCGGCTCGATGGCCGTGCCGTCGGCGCGGATGCGGAAATCCGATTGCGGCAAGACGACGGGTTGCAGCAACCTCGGGCCGGTAATTTTGCCACCGCTCCAGCCGCGACCGAAATAAATCCAACCGTCGGCGCCCCACTGCGGCGCGTTGATGCCGCGTTCCAACGCGCCGGTGCGGAAGCCGGTGAACAGCGTTTCCCGCACCTCTGCCCGCCCGTCACCGTCGCGGTCGGCGAGAAACACGATGTCGGGCGCACAAGCCATGATGATGCCGCCGCGTGCGGGCACGAGGCCGTAAGCAGGCGGCAGATTTGTGGCCCACACCTCGGCCGTGTCCATGCGCCCGTCGCCGTTGGTGTCGCGAAGGAGTTTCACCGCGCCAAACGTGCCGGCAAGTGCGGCGCGCTTGAATTTCTCGTCCGCCTGCACGCGGCGCACCTGCGTGTCAAGCTGGCCGGTTTTGTTTAGCTCCTCGATATCGAGCTGGCCTTCCAGGTTGTAGCCGTGCAATTCGCAGACAAAGAGCCGTCCGCGTTCGTCCCAACAGAGGCCCGAAGGCGAAGCGATGAGCGGTTCGCTGGCGACGACTTCCATCTTAAACCCGTCCGGCAGCTTGAACGCCGCCGCGCTTTGTTCGGGCGAAAGCGGTTTGGGGGCGTCCGTGGGCGCGGGGATTTGCGCCAGAATCGTGGTGGCCAAGAGGAAATGTCCAAACTCAACACACGGGCGGGACGCCCGCGCCACTCCGCGAAGCCAACGAAAAGCATTCATTTTTGGTTGGGGAACTCTAGGGCGCCGCCTCCAGCAGCAGCGCCCAATCGCCCGCGTCACCCGGTTTGTCTCACATCGGACAATTTCGTCCACGCGCCAGTGCGCGGGTTGAACCCCTTTGCGCTGTAACGCCCCGCCGGAAGGGTGAAACTGGCCGCGCCGCCATTGGGGAGATACGCGGCGTAACGGCGACCCGTTTCGGCCAGCAGCAAGGTGTTCGTGCCCGCCAAATCGTCGCGCGGTTCGAGCGTCCACCACGGGAAGCTCGTGAAGAAGGTCATCATGTGGCGGTAGCCGATGAGCATGGTCATGTGCTCGTTGCCGCGGCCGTTGATCCAGCCCACGCCGGTATCGGGTCCGTCGCCAGTGCCGTCGTTGGCGCGCTCGCCCGTGGTTTGATAACAGCCCGCCATGCAGATTTCCCACGCCAGGCGGCGGCGATTGTCGCCGAGGCGCGCGGGCCAGAGACGCTTCTCGCCCCACGGGAAGGGATAGTGGTCTTCGTAGCCGTACTCCTCATTAACTTGCGGCATCGGGCGTCCGGTTGCGGCCTGATCGCGCCGGTTCTTCAACATGAATTTGTAACCGCCATGTTCATCCCAGCTTTGAAACATGGCGTAGTCTGCCCAGGCGCTCTGGCGAAACCGAAAGTCGCCGTAGCCATGCGTGCTGGTGAGATGATCGTACGGATCGCATTCCTTGACGAATGCGCCCATCTTTTCCACCCACGCATCGTCGCGGAAAAGGCGATACTCGTTGGCCACGTCCCACATCACGTTTGGAAACGCTCCCAGCCGCGCGATCGTATAGCGATAATAGCGCTGTTCATCCTCGCCGCCAGCCCGCGCTTTGCCAAACGGGTCCACCCCCGCGTCGCGGCCATCGACATAGAAGATCAGCGACACCACGAGGTCGCGCTCGCGGCAGAGACGCAGCAGGCGCTCGGCTTTGCGAAAGTGGTCGAGATTGAACCGCGTTACATCGTAGCCGGGATCGGGAATGTTGTCCGGGCGAGCTGCCGGCCACGGCTCCATTTTGAAGGCGAATTTTTCCGTGCGCTGCACGAGCGGTTCGTTCCAGCGTTTGCCGTCCGGAGTGCGTCCGGCCAGCGCCACGCGGATGCGATTCACACCCAGCCGGGCAAGGCGCTCGACGGATTGAGCGATGGTTTCATCATCCCACGCCAGCAACTGATATGTAGTGGTCGCATTCCAGAACCAATGCCGGCCTGTGCCTTCGTGGACGAAGTGAAACGGATGCTCCGGGTCCACGCGCACCGGGCCGGCGAGTTTGCCGCTGCGAGCCGTGAATCTTCCGCGGTGCGTTTTCTCGAACGCCCCCTGCCGATACGCAACGGTGAACGCGTGCGGCCCTGCTTCGCTGGGCATGAATCGGACTCGAAACACGGACCCATCCGCCGCGTCGCAAAAACCATCGACCGGGATAACGCGGCCTTTCGGTGTCGTCACACGGGCCGCGAATTGGATCTCGGTGAATGGGTGGGCCGAGTCCGGCCGATCGGGACGCGCCTCAATCTCGAATTCGCCAAACTGTTCGACGGAGCGCGCGCTTTGTTTGAATTCAATGCCGGCCGGCGCGGCGGAAGCAATCGTGAGAGAAGCGTTGAGAACAAGAATAGGAAACCTGAAGTGCATGCCCGCCGAGTATGCTCCTTGGTTATGCTGAGGCAAGAAACATGGTCTTTCCCAGACCCGCAGGTCTTGTGGCATCCTGTCGGCCATGCTAACGATTCGAAATGGAAACGACGGCCGCTGTGTTGCAGTCGATCAGATTGCTGGCAGCCTGCGGTCAAATTCTTCACCGATTCAACGATTCAACCCCCATTTAACGTTTTAACGAATCCCTATGACCAAACTACTCGTTCTCTACTATTCCATGTACGGCCACATCGAAACCATGGCCAACGCCGTTGCTGAAGGCGCGCGCTCCGTGGAAGGCGTCGAGGTCTCGCTGAAACGCGTGCCCGAATTGATGTCCGATGAGACCGCCAAGAAATACGGCGCCAAACTCGACCAGGCCGCGCCCGTGGCGTCACCGAAGGAACTGGGCGATTACGACGGCATTATTTTCGGAACGCCAACGCGTTTCGGGAACATGGCGGCGCAGATGCGCAATTTCCTGGACCAGACCGGCAGTCTCTGGGTCAAGGGCGCGATGGTCGGCAAAGTCGCCAGCGTTTTCGCCAGCACGGGCACCGGCGGCGGCAATGAGTCCACCATTCTCACGTTCATCCCGACGTTGCTGCACCACGGGATGATTTACGTGGGTTTGCCCTACGCTTGCCCCGAATTGACGGACATCAGTGAGGTGCGAGGGGGTTCTCCCTATGGAGCGGCGACCATTGCCGGCTCCGACGGGTCGCGCCAGCCCAGCGCCAAGGAACTGGCCATGGCGCGATACCAAGGCTGGCACGTTGCGGGCATCACGGCGCAATTGAAAAAGTGACCGGGGTCACTTCCGCTCGTGGATCGGCACGTAGGCGTTGAGCGGCGGGCCGATGTAAATCTGGCGCGGACGGTAGATGCGCGTTTTGGGCTCGTCCATGATCTCCTTGAAATTCGCGATCCAGCCGGGCATGCGGCCAATGGCGAAAATCACCGTGAACATTTCGGTCGGAATGCCCAGCGCGCGCATGATGATGCCGCTGTAGAAATCCACGTTCGGGTAAAGCTTGCGGTCGATGAAGTAAGAATCTTTCAGTGCCGCTTCCTCGATCCGCTTGGCGATGTCCAGCAGCGGATCGGAAATGCGCAGCGTGCCCAGCAAGTCGTCGCACGCTTTCTTGATGATCTTCGCGCGCGGGTCGTGGTTTTTGTAAACGCGGTGTCCGAAGCCCATCAGCTTCTTGCCGCTGGTCTTGTCCTTGGCGGCCTCGATGAACCGCCGCCCGTCGTCGCCGGACCGGTGGATTTCTTCGAGCATTTCGATGACGGCCTGGTTGGCGCCGCCGTGCAAGGGTCCCCAGAGCGCGCAAACGCCGGCCGAAGCGCTGGCAAACAAGTTGGCCTGGCTTGACGCCACCATGCGCACCGTCGATGTCGAGCAGTTTTGTTCGTGATCGGCGTGCAGCAGGAAAATCAGGTCCAGAGCCTTGACCACTTCCGGCTTCAAATCGAAATCCTGATACGGCTCAGAGAAAAGCATGTGCAGGAAGTTCGCCGTGTACTTGTAGGCGGGCTTGGGATAAACGATCGGCAGACCGCGTGACCGGCGATACGAAAAAGCCGCGATGGTGCGCACCTGCGAAATCAGCCGGGCGGCGTGAACCTCGAAGCGCGCTTTGTTGGCCGGCCCCATCAAACCGAGGTAAAAGCAACTGCTCGCATTGATCATCGAGGAGAGGATCGCCATCGGGTGCGCGCTCGAAGGGAAGCCCTCGAAATGATACTTCAAGTCCTCGTGAAGCATCTGGTTCTCCGTCAGCAAATCCGAGAACCGCCGGATTGCCGCGTGATCAGGCAAATGCCCGTAGATGATCAGAAAGGCGGTCTCCACGAACGACGATTTCTCCGCCAACTCCTCGATGGGGATGCCGCGATAGCGCAGGATGCCTTTTTCACCATCGATGAACGTGATGCGGCTGACGCAAGAGCCGGTGTTGCCGTAACCGTCGTCGAGCGTGATCGCGCCGGTCTGATCGCGCAGTTTGCTGATGTCCACGCCGACTTCGCCTTCGGTGCCGACGACGACGGGAAGTTCATAGACTTTTCCGTCCAACTCAAGTTTTGCGGTTTTGCTCATGATTTAAGTCAGGCTTCGGGCGAATTTCTCCAGCCGATCCAATCCCTTCTCGATGTTTGCCAGGCTCGTGGCGTAACTGATCCGCAGGTATTCGTCCGCGCCGAAAGCGATGCCAGGGACGGCGGCCACTTTCTCCTGTTCGAGCAGTTTGGCGCAGAAGTCTGAGGAATTCAGCCCCAGCTTCGAAATGTTCGGGAACAGATAGAAGGCGCCTTTGCTGTTCACGCACGAAATGCCAGGTATGCCGTTGAGTTTCTGGTGCGCGTAGGTCCGGCGCCGGTCGTACTCCGCGAGCCACTTCGGCAGATGATCTTGCGGCCCGGTCAGCGCGGCCACGGCGCCTTTCTGCGCGAAGGAGGTCGGGTTGCTCGTGCTGTGGCTCTGCACCGCGTCGATGGCTTTGGCAATCGGCTCCGGCGCCGCCAGGAAACCGAGCCGCCAGCCGGTCATGCTCCACGCTTTGGCAAAGCCATGCACAACGACCGTGTGCTCGCAGTGCGCTGGCGAAAAGCTCGCGACGCTCTTGTGCTTGGCGCCGTCGTAGAGCAAATGCTCGTAAATCTCGTCGCTCATGATCAGCACGCCGCGCTCGACGCAAATATCGCCGAGCGCCTTGATTTCGTCCGGCGAATAAACGCAGCCGGTTGGGTTGCTCGGAGAATTTAGCACGAACAACCGCGTGCGCGGTGTCAGAGCGGCGCGCAACTGATCGGGCGTCACCTTGAACTCGGTTTTGTCTGTCGTGGGCAAGACCACGGGTTTGGCGCCCGCGAGTTTCACCATCTCCGGGTAGCTCAACCAGTAAGGGGAAGGAATGATCACTTCGTCGCCCTCCTGGCACGTCGCGAGGATGACGTTGTAGCAAGAATGTTTGCCGCCGCAGGAAACGATGATCTGGCTGGGCTTGTAGCTCAGGCCGTTTTCACGCTTGAACTTATCGGCAATCGCTTGCCGCAATTCGGGAATGCCGCTCGACGGAGTGTATTTGGTGAATCCCTCGGCCAGCGCTTTGGCGGCAGCGTCTTTGATGTGCTGCGGCGTGTCAAAGTCCGGCTCGCCGGCGCCGAAGCCGACGACGTCCTGGCCTTCGGCCTTCATTTGTTTGGCCTTCGCGTCGATGGCCAGGGTGAGCGACGGAGAGAGAGAAGCGGCGTGCTGACTGATCCGGTAATTCATAGATGCATCACTTCCGAAGCGAAGCCTGGGTCAGGCGTTGGCCCAGCTCGTAGAGTTGCTTTTCCAGCGCTGGTGGGACGTGGCTGCCCAGTTTGGGGTAGTAAGCGGCGATGTCTTCGGCCTCCTTCTTCCAGCCCTCGACATCGACAGCCAGGAGCTGGGACAGATCATCCGGGCTAACGTTCAAGCCGGACAAGTCCAACGCGTCGGGCGTGGGCAAATGGCCGATGGGCGTCTCCACTGATTTGCCGGTGCCTTCCACGCGTTCGCAGATCCACTTCAGCACCCGGCTGTTCTCACCGTAGCCGGGCCAGAGCCATTTGCCGTCCGCGTTCTTCCGGAACCAATTCACGAAAAAAATCTTGGGCAACTTGCGGCGGTCCGTGCGTCCCGCAAACGAAAGCCAGTGCGCCATGTAATCGCCCATGTGATAGCCGCAAAACGGCAGCATGGCGAATGGGTCGCGGCGCAGCACGCCCGCTTGCCCCAAAGCGGCCGCGGTGGTCTCAGAGCCGGCCGACGAACCGAGGAAAACGCCGTGCTCCCAGTTGAACGCTTCATTGACCAGCGGAATCGTGGAGGGGCGCCGTCCGCCAAACAGGATGGCCGAGATGGGCACGCCTTCGGGATTCTCCCAATCGGGATCGATCACCGGACATTGCGACGCGGGCGCGGTGAAACGCGCGTTCGCGTGCGCCCCTTTGCGGCCGCAGTCCGGCGCCCACTCTTTGCCTTCCCAATCGATCCCTTTGGCCGGCGGCGGGACGCCCATGTCTTCCCACCACACGTCGCCTTCGGGCCGCAGCACGACGTTCGTGAAGATGCTGTTGCGGTCGATGGTGGCCATCGCGTTCGGATTGGATTTGTTGGAGGTGCCGGGCGCGACACCGAAGAAGCCCGTCTCCGGGTTCATGGCGTAGAGCCGGCCGTCCGCTCCCACCCGAATCCAGGCGATGTCGTCGCCCAGACAGCGCACAGTCCAGCCGGGGAGGCTCGGCTGCATCATCGCGAGATTGGTCTTGCCGCACGCACTCGGGAAGGCCGCGCAGACGTAATGTTTTTTGCCCTGCGGCGAAGTCAGGGCCAAAATCAGCATGTGCTCCGCCATCCAGCCTTCCTGGCGCGCCACCAGCGAAGCGATGCGCAACGCGAGACACTTCTTGCCCAGCAACGCGTTGCCGCCGTAGCCCGATCCATACGACCAGATCGAAGAATCGTCCGGGAAATGCACGATGTATTTCTTCGCCGGATCGGGTTCGCAAGGCCATGGGGTGTCGGATGCGCCAGCTTTGAGCGGCGCCCCCACGGAATGGAGACACGGGATGAACGAGCCATTGGCGCCGAGCTTGTCCAGCGCCGCTTGGCCCATGCGGGTCATGATCCGCATGTTGACCGCGACATAAGGCGAATCGCTGATCTCGATGCCCACCTTGCACAGCGGCGAGTTCAGCGGCCCCATCGCGAACGGAATGACGTACATCGTGCGGCCCTGCATCGAGCCTTTGAAAAGGCCGCGCAATTTCTCCCGCATCTCCGCGGGATCGGCCCAATTGTTGGTCGGGCCTGCGGCTTCCTTCGTCGCCGCGCAGATGTAAGTGCGATCCTCGACGCGGGCGACGTCGCTCGGATGCGAGCGAGCCAGGAAACTTCCGGGCCGCAGGCGCGCGTCCAGGCGCGTAAACGTGCCGCTCTGCACCATCTGATGGCAGAGGGAATCATATTCCTGCTGAGAGCCGTCGCACCAATGGACGCGGGCGGCTTGGCAGAGGGTCCTCATCTCCTCGACCCAGGCGAGGAGCCGTTGATTGCTCGTTAGCGGTGTTGACATGTTCACTTTCAAATTCAAATGGGCACCGTCGGGCTTCGGTTCGGCTGAGTTGAGGCCGACAAAAAAACCAGCCCGTCTCTGCGCTGAGACCGCTGGCCTGCGTTTAGCCAGGCCGTCCTGGAAGGCGGCCTGCAACTCACATTCCACCAATTCGTGGCCCACGCACAGGGAACCGCGACATCCTCGCTTATCCTGGGTCGGCCAGTGGGCATGTAGCGTATCGCCTGTTGCTCCGATGTCAACAGTCGTGATTGGGATTTTGGAGTCGAGGGCTATGACACCCAGGGCGCACGCAAAGGAATAAGTCGCCGCCGATTTCTGCGATAGATGCGGAAATGCGAAACTGTGGTTAAGGGAAGTCTCCAAAGTGTTTGGCGTGCCGTTTGAAATCATTGCGTTCAAGGCGGGCGAATTGGCAAGATGCTTCCAGTTCTCCGTCAGGTCCGCGCCGCTCTGGCCGGCTTTGATGAAGTTGAACAGACTGCGCACATAGTAACGCTTGCCGCTCTCCATCGCGGACTTCTGTTTGCCTTCGCGCACGAATTCTTTGAGGTGCAACTCCGCCAGCTTCGGTTTCGGGTCGAACGTGTCGATGTGCGACGGCCCGCCTTCCATCATGAGGAAAATGCAGTTCCGCGCTTTGGCGGGAAAATGGCCGCGCTCGGGCAGGTGCGGAGTGCGGAATGCGGAATGGCTTCCGCGGCGAGCAGAGAAGTGAAAGCGACACTCCCGATGCTGGCGCCAAGGCTGTAAAGGAATTCGCGCCGTGTCGGCGCGTGAATCGCGCGGGCGCCGGCACAAGGGAAGAAGGGCTTAATAGACATAAGCGAACTCATTCGAGTTGAAGAGCGCGAGGCAAACGTCCGCCAGCGCGCGGGTGTGTTTGGAAACATCCGCCGGTTGAAGGTCAGGGACGAACTCGAGGCAGGCGTGCAGCTTCTCGGTAAACGAAAACCTTTCGCCTGTGTTCTCCTCGACGGCCTCGCGGAGGACTTCAACCGGGGGTTTCGATGCGGTGGGCGCGGCGTCGTCGAGCAGCGCCTCGACTTCGCGCCAGTGTGTCCAGCAGAGTTTCAGTTCTTCGGTGGTAGGTTCGCGCGACCATGCGAGCGCGAAGCAGCGCGCAAGGGCCTGCGCGTCATCGTTCGTCTCCTTCACCGCGCGGTTCGCCAGCGCCAGCGCGCGCGCGTGGCTGTTCGGGCTGTTGAACAAACTGAAAACTTGCGGCGTGACCGTGGATGATTCCCGGCGTTCGCACGAGAAGTCCGGCGCCGGCGCATTGAAAACTTCCAGCCAGGGGTCCGGCAGCCCGCGGAGTTTCAAGACGTAGAGCGAACGGCGATGGCGTTGGGATGGCAAGGGATTCGGCATCCAGGCCGCCGCGAACGTGCCCATGACCTGACGCGGCTGCAGCGCCACTTCGAGATTGATTTCGGGGCGGTTCGGAATTCCACCCAGCATTGGGTTGAGTTCGCCCGTCGCGGCGAGCATCGCGTCGCGGAGTTCCTCGGCGGTCAACCGCCGGGGCCTGAAGGTCAAGTAATCAGGGTTCAGTATGTCAGTATTCAGTGCGGTTCCGGCCGGCCCCTGACCGCTGCCTCCTGACAACTGATTACTGATCACTGAATACTGATTACTCACCGGCGCCCTTCGATACGTCTCGGAATTCATGACGAGCCGGTGCATGGCCTTGAACGACCAACCTTGCTCCACGAAAGTCGCCGCCAGCCAGTCGAGCAGTTCTGGGTGCGTCGGGCGCTGGCCCGTGAAACCGAAGTTGTTCGGGTTGCCCGCGAGGGGCCGGTCGAAATGCCAGAGCCAGATACGATTCACAATGGCGCGTGTCGTAAGCGGATTCTCCGCGCTGGCGAGCCATTGGGCGAAGGCCTGGCGCCGCCCCGCGATCGAATGCGGAATGTGGATTGCGGAATGCAGATTGAAGCCAACGACCACACTCAGGACGGCGGGCGGAACCTTCGGTCCCTGCGAGAACGGATCGCCGCCGGGGAGGATGCAAGTCTCCTCCAATTCGCCCTCGGTCGTCGGGTTGGCAGGCACGCGGACGGGCGCAGAAACACTTTTCACGTCCGGGGTGAGGCCGCTGTAAACCGCCAGCGCGAAAGGTTCGTAGCGATCCAGTTCCCAGCGCAGCCGCTCCAGCCCTTTGCGCGCGACCCGTTCGATGCCGTAGTCTTCCGGGGTGAACCCGAAAAATTTTGGCGGAAACTGATCCTCGGGCACGCCCTGCCGCATTAGCCCATTGCGGGCCGCGCTGAACGCATCCGCAAACTCGCGCCGTTTGCTGGCTTACGCTTGTTCGACGGCCGCGCGCCATTTCGCGGAATCCAGGCCCTTCTCACGAAACCAGATTTCCGCCGCCTGGAGCATTTGTTCGTCGAGGCCTTGCAGTGTCGCGAAATACTCCTCGCGGCGGCGTTCCAGGAATTCTTTCTCTTCAAAACCCGAGAGGTTCTCCTCCGGCAGAAAGGCTGCGGCCCGTTCGGCAAGCTGGGTGGTCGAGAACACAGCCTGGATCGAGTAGAAATCGCGCGTCGGCACCGGGTCGAATTTGTGATCGTGGCAGCGCGCGCATTGAAGCGAGTGCGCGAGGAATGTCTCGCCCACGGTGGTCACGACGTCGTCAAGGAAACGTTGCCGCGCGATCTTCGGCACCTCCATGCCCGTGAGTTCCCGCGGCCCCATGCGCAGGAAGCCCGTCGCGATGAGCATTTCCGGGTTGGTCGAATCAAGCTCGTCGCCGGCGATTTGCTCGCGCACGAACCGGTCGTACGGTTTGTCGCTGTTGAAGGCCCGGACGACGTAATCGCGGTAGCGCCAGGCGTTGCCGCGCTCGTAGTCATTCGAGAAACCGGACGAATCCGCATAGCGCACCACGTCGAGCCAGTGCTGCGCCATGCGTTCGCCGTAGTGCGGCGAGGCGAGCAGGCGTTCGACAACTTTCGCGAAACCTGGGCATCCGGCAGCCGGTCCTTGACGAAGGCGTCCACCTCCTCCGGTGTGGGCGGCAAACCCATCAGGTCAAACGTGGCGCGGCGAATGAGTGTCCGGCGATCGGCGGCAGGAGCGGGTTGCAGACCGGCCGGCGCCTTTGCGAGGATGAAAGCGTCAATCGGGTTCAAAGAGGAGTAATCAGTGATCAGTGCATCAGTATTCAGTGACGTTCGGGCCGACATCCGGTCACTGGCCACTGACAACTGACTACTGACAACTGAAAACTGATTACTGATCACAGGCACGACGGGCTTCCTCACCGGCCGATAGGCCCAGAGCGCGTCGGGCTTATACTTCCGATTCGTCCACTCCGGCGAAAGGCCGCCGGACGTTTTGACGGAAAGACCATCCTCGACCGCCCATTGCTTTGCGTTCGCCGCTGCCAGTTGTATCGCTCGTGCCTCGTCAGGCCAGGGCGCGCCCCCGGCGATCCAATCTTCAATCCATTGAATTTGTTCGAGGTTGAGCCGGTCGGCCTCTTTCGGCGGCATCGGTTCCCAATCGGCGTGCGTGCGCGTGACCGCGAGATAGAGCGGGCTGTCCTCGGGTTTGCCTGCAACCAGAGCGGGTTTGCCTCTGTCGCCGCCCTTCAGCGCATCGGCGCGCGTGCGCAGAACGAGTCCGCCTTTGAGTTTCGCGTCGTCATCGCCATGACAGGGGAGGCATTTCGCGCGCAGAAGCGGCGCGACGCGGCGGACGAAAAGCGGTTCGGGGGTCGCCTCGGCCACGTCCGCCGAAATCAGCGGAATCCAGAGCAAGCTGGAAAGCAGGATTGCGGCGGCTGTTTCTCTGCGGCGTTGGCCCATGATTTCGGATGCTCGGCTCTGGAGTATGCCATGCAGACTTCACGTTTTCCAGCGAAGCATCACACGACCCACTCACCAAGAACCTTTTCTCTAAACGCAATTACTCTTGCGTTTAGTAGCACTAAACGCAAGACTGGCCGCATATGGTTCTGAGACGCTTTTGGCTGGAGCGCCTGGAAAAACAGTGGGAGCGGCGCTCGATTATCTGGCTGGCAGGCGTGCGCCGGGTCGGCAAGACCTTTCTGGCCCGCAGCGCGAGTGAGGTAGAATACTTCGATTGTGAATTGCCGCGGGTGCGCCGCGGAATGGACGATCCCGAGGCTTTCCTTTCCGGGCTGCGCGCGAAGCGTGTGGTGCTGGACGAGGTGCATCGGCTGTCCAATCCGTCCGAGTTGCTGAAAATAGCCGCGGACCATTTCCCGACCGTGCGCGTCCTGGCAACTGGATCTTCGACACTGGGCGCCACGCGCAAGTTCCGGGACACCCTGGCGGGCCGAAAGGCCGAGCTTTGGCTGACCCCGATGGTCGAGGCCGACCTCCTGGACTTCCGCCAGCCGGATGTGCGCCATCGACTGTTGCAGGGGGGCTTGCCCCCGTACTTCCTCTCGGCCGAGTCCCCGGAACGGGAATTTCAGGATTGGATCGACGCCTATTGGGCTAAAGACATTCAGGAGTTGTTTCGGCTGGAGCGTCGGCAGTCCTTCCAGCGCTTCCTGGAATTGCTGCTGGCGCAGAGCGGCGGCATGTTCGAGGCGACCCGTTTTGCCGCCGAGTCTGAAGTCAGCCGCACGACGATCGGCAATTACCTGCGCGTGCTGGAAGAAACGTTTGTGGTTCACGTGGTGCGTCCGTTCAGTTCGCGGCGTTCCACGGAGATTGTCGGGGCGCCCAAAGTGTACGGATTCGACACGGGTTTTGTCTGCGCGCAACGCGGATGGCGAGAATTGCGAGGCGAGGACCTGGGCCAACTTTGGGAGCACTACGTCTTGAACGAACTGCACGCCCAGACTCAGTCGCGGTCTGTTTTTTATTGGCGGGACAAGCGGGGTCATGAAGTGGATTTCGTCTGGGCGCAGCGGGGGCGGGCGCCGCTGGGAATCGAGTGCAAGTGGAGCGCAAAGTCAGCCGGGCTGGAAAATCTCGCCGCCTTCTTGCGAATGTATCCGCAGGCCCAGGGTTTTGTTGTCACCACCAACGCGGAACCGGGATTCACCCGCGAATGCGAGGGCCGTCCCGTGCGCTTTGGCATGCTGAAGGATCTCGTCGCGCAAATCACCGGATCGAGGTAGCGTGGCCGAAGCGTCTGCGGACGAGGCCGATCCCACGGACAGCGATCACGGCGCGTTCGAGAATCTTTTCCCGATAAACCACAAATCCTATGGCTACATGGATTTCTTCTCGCTAGCCTTCGTGCGATCCATGATCGGCCCCGCATGCGCACCCAGCAGTTTCGCACGACTCGTGCTGCTCATTGGGCTTGCCTGCATAGATACCCGCGCGGCTATGGACTTAGTTTGGAGCGAAGGAGCTGGATACCGCTTTGCTCCACTCTCGGTTCCCGGAAGCGGCCGGTCCGGTTTCACGCTCCTTCCGCCTGCAGCAACGGGAATTGCTTTCAGCAACCGGTTGTCCGACGCGATGGTGGCCAAGAATCGTCTTTACGAAATTGGCTCCGGCGTCGCCCTTGGCGATGTGGACGGCGATGGCCGGGTAGACCTCTATTTCTGCCGGCTGGAGGGCGACAATGCGCTGTTTCGCAACCTGGGGGATTGGAAATTCGAGGAGATCACCGCCAAAGCCGGCGTGGCTTGTCCGAATCAATTCTCAACCGGCGGCGCGTTTGCGGACATCGACGGAGACCGCGATCTGGATTTGCTTGTGAACGGTCTGGGAGGAGGCACGCGCTTGTTTCTGAACGACGGCAAAGGCCGCTTCTCGGAGATGAACGAGGGCTGGCTCGAGCGGAAGTTCGGCGCCACGTCGATGGCGCTTGCTGACGTCGATGGCGATGGCGATCTGGATCTTTACGTCACGAATTATCGGACGGACACCTTCCACGACAACATTTCGAGCGTGCGCATCCAGCTGCAAACACGCCCGGATGGAAGTGTCGTCGTTGAACCGAGCGACCGGTTTGTCGGGCTCGCGACTCCCGCAGGCGGCATGGAGGTGATCGAGAAAGGCGAGCCGGACTTCCTTTACATCAACCGGGGCCAAGGCCGCTTCTCTCCAGCGCGTTGGGATGTCGGCGTATTCCTGGATGAGGAGGGCCGCGCGCTGCCCGGCCCGACGCAGGACTGGGGTCTGGCGGTTATGTTTCGCGACCTGAACGCGGACGGTTTACCCGACCTTTACGTGTGCAACGATTTCGTCTTCTGGCCGGATCGAATCTGGTTGAATCAAGAGGGCCGGCGATTCCGCGCCGCGCCGCGGAGGATGTTTCGCTGCGTCAGCCTTTCGTCCATGGCGATCGACGTGGCAGACATCAATCGCGATGGCCGGGACGATCTTTTCGTTGCGGACATGCTCAGCCCGCGCCGCGAATCACGCGCCTGGCAGCGGCCTGACATGCTCAAGGGCACGGTGACCTGGCCAATCGAAGACCCGAACTTCCGGCCCGAAGTCCCACGCAACACACTGCACCTGGGCCGCGACAACGGGATGTTCGCTGAGATGGCGCAGCTTGCCGGCATCGCGGCAACAGACTGGACGACCAGCGCCGTGTTTCTGGACGTGGATCTGGATGGCTGGGAGGATCTGCTGCTCGCCACGGGCAACAACCGCGATGTGCAGGATGCCGACGTGTTGAGTGAGATCGCGCGGACCGGCGCTTGGAAAACGGCCGAACAGCGGCTCAAGCATGTGGGAAGGTTTCCAAAGCGCGCTACCCCGAGCCTCGTCTTGCGCAACCGCCACGATTTGACCTTTCAAGACTTCAGCGCCGCCTGGGGGTTCAACGCGGTCGGTGTCGCGCACGGCATGGCGCTGGCCGATCTCGACAATGACGGCGATCTGGACGTGGTCGTGAACTGCATGAACGAGCCGGCTCGAATCTACCGCAATGAATCCGCTGCCCCGCGCGTCTCGGTCCGACTGCGAGGAAATTCACCTAACACCGCTGGAATCGGCGCCACGGTGCGCGTGGTCGCGCCCGGGTTGCCGGCCCAAAGCCAAGAGATCATCTGCGGCGGGCGTTATCTCTCGAGCGACGCGGCGACGAGAACGTTCGCCGCTCGCCACGCGACCAACACATTGAGCTTGGAAGTGAGTTGGCGCAGCGGACGGCAGAGCGTTGTGCGGAACGCGTTGGCCAATTGCCTTTATGAAATTCACGAATCGGGCGCGGAAGGGCGCGTCGAAGCGTCTTCGAGCGCTCTCTCACGCACCACGGACCACGCATCACGCTCCAACGCTCCCACGCTCTTCCAAGACGTCAGCCATCTTCTCAAGCACCAGCACGTTGACGAGCCGTTCGACGACTTCGCCCGTCAACCCCTGCTGCCACGCAAACTAAGCGCGCTCGGTCCAGGCGTGTGCTGGACGGATGTCGATAGTGACGGCGATGAGGATTTGCTGATCGGCGGCGGCGCGCGAGGTCGTCTCGTGATCTTCCGCAACGATGGCAAAGGCGGCCTGACGCAGTGGGCCAATGCGCCCGTGCCCGTGTCGAACCCGCGCGATCAAACAACCGTCCTGGCGTGGCTGGATGACGATGGCGATGCGCGAGTGCTCGCCGGCGAATCCAACTGGGAGGACGCCGACACGAATGCGCCGCCTGTTCGTCTGTTCGCGCTGCACACCGCCAAGCCGGTTCCTCGCTTGCCCAACTTCGCACCTCCCCGGGCAGCCACGGGTCCGATTGCTCTTGCGGATACGGATGGCGACGGCGATTTGGATTTGTTTATTGGAGGGCGAGTGTTGCCGGGCCGCTATCCCGAAGCCGCAACGTCGCACTGTTTGCGCAACGACGGAGAGGCTTTCGCCATTGCGCAGAGCTTCCCCGCGCTCGGTTTGGTCAGCGGTGCAGTCTTTACGGACCTGGACAGTGACGGAGATCCGGATCTCGCGCTCGCGTGCGAATGGGGCCCCATCCGTTTATTTCGCAATGCCAAAAACAGATTCACGGAATGGAATCCTACGGTGCGCGTTGAATCGCCTCCTCCCAGATCTCAACCTCAATCTCTCAACTCATTCACCGGCTGGTGGAATGGCATCGCCGTGGGGGACTTCGATGGCGACGGAAGGCTCGACCTCGCGGCTTCCAACTGGGGCCGCAATTGGAGGACGGATCAACCTCCGGATCTGGACCTTCCTGTTCGACTCTATTACGGGGACCTCGCCGGGGACGGCGGAGTGCAAACGCTCCTGGCCTCGCTCGATCCCGTCCTTGGGAAAATCATGCCGTGGCGCGAACGCAAAGTAGTCACTGCGGCCATCCCGTCGGTTAGCGAGCGCGTTCCAGATCATCACACGTATGGAAGGGCCAGCGTCCAGGAACTGCTTGCAGAAAAAGCGGCGGCGGCCCGCGAACTTCAGGCGACCACGTTCGATTCGATGATCCTTCTCAATCGCGGAGATCACTTCGAGGCCCGGCGGTTTCCCATCGAAGCCCAGTTCGCGCCCGCCTTCGGTATCAGCGTGGCAGACTTGAACGGGGATGGAAATGACGATGTGTTCCTCGCACAGAATTTTTTCGGAGTTGATGCAGAGACCTCCCGGCACGATGCGGGCACGGGCTTGGTGCTGCTCGGCGACGGCCACGGCGGCTTTCGCGCCCTGGGACCAGGCGAATCCGGCATCGCGATCTACGGCGAGCAACGCGGCACCGCCGTGGCCGATTTTGACCGCGATGGCCGGGTGGACCTAGTTGTCGCGCAAAATCACGGTGAGCCAAAACTCTTCCGGAATGCGGGTGGGACTCCCGGCGTGCGTGTCACGTTGCGCGGACCGAAAGGAAACCGAGGCGCAGTGGGCGCTGTAGTGCGTGTGAAGTATGGCGACCGACTCAGTGGCGCCCGTGAGATCCACACCGGCAGCGGGTATTGGTCTCAGGATTCTGCGACCATGGTCTTCGGTGGCTCGGCCGCGCCCGTGGCGCTGCAGATTCGATGGCCCGGCGGAGAGATTCAGGAGTTCCCTTGGCCTGCAGGAGCCCGATTTGTCGAGGTGTCGAAGGACGGTGCCAGACGGCGAGATTAGTTAGCCGGAACGATTCAGCTAGTTCAGGGGAGCGCACGCGTCTGGCCTGCCGTGTTCGGCGTTTCGCGGAACACTCTTGCGCGCCTGAAGCCCGCACCGTTTGGGGAGACCTTCGCACGAGCCAGCCAGTCGGCGAGACGCCGACTGGAGCAGCCGAGACGGCTGCGCTCCCCTCTTCTTCTGAATCGTTCCGGTTAAGGTTGACCACGATAACACGGATAAAGAAGAAGGACGTGGCGCAGGCTTCCAGCCTGCGGGTTCGGGCGACCTTCCAGTTGCCCGAAGCGGAACTGGAAAGTTCCGCTCACCAGCAGACAGGAATGTCTGCTCTCCCCCGCAAGAAAAAGGAGGCCGGACTTTCGTCCGGCCTCTCTGCGATTTGCTCAAACTCCGTTACTTCCTGATCCGCCCGAACAGCGCCCCAGGAGCAGGCCTCACGATGTAGGGGCTCGCCGCGCCCGGCACGTCCTGCCACGGGCCAGTCACAGACGGGGCCGCCTGCAAGGTTCCGCCGCCAGTCCATTCGAGAGTGTAAGTCCCATCCGCGTTCCGGGTGAACTTGGTGAACTTCGGCGCCTCCACTACGACAGAAACCGGGCGGACTTGATCAGGTGACGTTCCGCTGGCGAGTTTCCCAATCTCCGCTTCCGTCAAGGCGCTGGCGAACACGGCGAAATCATCGATATCGCCGTGGATCGGGTTCCCTGCGTTCGCTGTGGCTCCTATCCAGAGCCGTGTGAAAACAAATGGGAGCTGCGAGTTGTTGACGCCTTCGTGGAAGAGCTTGCCATCCACCCAGATTTGCTTCTTGTCCCTGTCTTTCTGGAAGACAAAGTGGTGCCATCTCAGGAAGAAGTCGTCTGGATTCGCCCCTGCAAGCTCCGAGATGTTCTTGTTGATGCGTTGCGTGCCGTCGCAGCAACCACCGCCCGTGTCGAAGTAGATGGTCTTGTCGCCCCAGGGAACGTGGGCCTGGAACGCTCGATCTTGACCTTCACCGATCGCCCAGAAGGCCGAGCTGTTCTTGGTCTCATCGAGCCGCTGCCACAGTGAGATGGCGAGCTGGTTTTGGATGCCGCCCGCGTTCATAAAGGCAACGTCCCCACCGGCTACGTTGATGTATCCTTCGACCAGCGGCTCCATGGAGCCGGTCTTGGCAGCGCGATCGCCGGCTTTGCCGGTGCGGCCTTTGGCATCAGCCGTGTACTTCGCCCCGCTCTCGAACGTCCCCACAAAACGGCCGACTTTGTCGGTGGTTTTGGTCGGATCGCTCGCATCGTTGAAGTCCCAATAAGCGATGAGATCGTTATTTTGCGTCGTGAATTTCCATTCGCGTGTCACGGAGCTGGTTCCTTCAGGATAGGTCAATGCCACTGTGTGCGTGGATTTGATCGCGAACGGGGTAGCGGGTTTGAAGGTCACTGTGGTGACATCCCCCTGCTTGGCCGATGAGGCTGTGACCGCGGTGCCGTCCAGTTTGAGGGCGATTTTGGTCGCGTCCAGCGGGCCTGATCCGTCCACAAGCTCAACCAGGATCTGCTGGTCGAGTGCGGCTCCGCCTGAACTCGGCACGGGCACAACTTTGCGAGCGACCACCTTCTTGGCGGTGGGGAGAATCGCCCGGTAAGCTTTCACGCCGCCATTGGCGTCGTCGTTGACGAGTATCTTTTTGCCATCCTTGACCGTAAACCACTCGATGTTCGCTCCACCGCCACCCTCTTCCCAAGAGGTTCGGAATGGAAAGACCCCGGGGTCCTTGACGACGATGTTGAAAATCGTGTCCGCCGCGCCACGGCCCCCGTTGAATTCTCCGGCGAACAGAGGCGAGTTAAACACGTCGCCCGTCAGGCCGACTGACGTCCGGAACCCATCATCGCTGTTCACGCCCATCGTGACCACTCCGGCCGGAAGATCAATATAAGTAATGATCTCAGCCGCGATGCTGTTGTCGCTTCCACCGTCTCCGACACCTGGAATGCCAGGCATCTGCTCGTCTGGCGTGAATGCGCCGTTGCTGCCGGCAGCTTGATCAAAATTGATGACTTTGCTCACTTCAAACGTAATGGGGGCCCAGGCCGGATCAGCGGCCTTGGCGGGGCCATCCGCGCCGCCCACGGCGCTTGGGTCAGCCAGGTTGGCGATGGGATTGCCATCGGCGTCTTTGATCTCACCGGCGAGCTGGCGCTCGGTGCGAGTATTATTGTTGGCCTGACCCGCCGCGTTGTTTTGGTGAACGCGCCAGAGAAAACCACGTTTGCTGGTATCAGGAGTCACTTTGAGGTCAGCGGTTAAGGTGGCAAAACGAGCGGCCGTGAAATCCCAATCCACTTTGGCTGCGCCATAGGTCAATGACGCGGAGTGCTTCGATTCGGAGGCGAACAATGTCGCCGGAGTGAATGTGACCGAGATTGAGCTACCGGTTTTGGACACCGTGGCTGTGGTCGCAGCGCCATCCAGAGTAAGCTTCACGTCAGACGCGGCCAGTGCGCCGACGTTTTGCAGCACAACTTGGAGAGTTGCGTTCGGAGCCACGCCAGTTTGGCCGGGGCCGGGTATGACCTTGCCGGCATAAACGGCAGCGCCTGTAGTTTTGATGGCTCGATAAGCTTTGATTCCCCCGTTGGCGGCATCGTTCACCAGCACCCGAGTGCCATCCGCCTTGACGGTGAACCATTCGATGTTCGCACCGCCTCCGCCTTCCTCCCAAATGACACGAGCGGGAAAAAGCCCCTCTTTTTCAATCGTGAATCCAAATGTCGTGTCGGCTGCGCCTCGCCCACCGTCGAATTCGCCCACCTTGATGGCGAATCTATCCAGCGGCGAGACACCGCCGATGTAGCAAACGAAACCATCGTCGCTATTCACGACCATTTGATAAGTTCCTGGGGCCAGCTCCAGATAGGTGAGCAACTCACCCGCAATGTCGTCCGTGCCGCCCTCGACTCCAGGTATGCCCGGCATCACATCGTCGGGTTGGAATCGACCGGCATTGTCACTCCCGTTTTGACTCATGTTGATTGTGCCTTCGATTTCGAAGGTGATCAATCCGTGGCCCGCAGGCGTTGGCCCCACACCGGGACCTTTCGCGATGCCTGTGGCGCTGGGGTCTGCCAGGTTGGGCAAAAGAGCTCCCGATTCGTCTTTCAGATCGCCGGACAACTGGGCCTCGGTCCGCGCGTTACTGTTGCGTTGAAAGCTGCTGCCATATTCGTTTCGCGTCTGGTGCACGTTCCAGATAAAACCTGGTTTGCTGGCGTCGGCGTTGCTTTTGGGAATGGCAAACTTGCCGGGAATCAGGGTCTGCGCGTGGGATGGGGAGCTGAGGCTCGTGATGGCCACGAGTAGCAGTCCCGACCAGATGTGTTTTCCTGGGCATGGGGTCATTGGTCTCTTTGAGCTTCGCTAGTGTTGTTTATGCGGATGGCCTCAAGCAGAAGTGTCTTCGCAGCACTCGCGCAACGGCATCTCGACAGAATAAGTGCGCTTGCCTGGGGCGCTGGATGTGGGCACGATTACAAACGGAACCTCCGCGCTTGTCAAATCCAAAACAATAATCCTGCGTTTTTGGGTGTTACGAAATCTGGTGACATCACTCCTGCAATTATGGGTAAACGTGCAACGGTTGCCACGGTGGCATTCGAGGGTTCGTCGAACGGACAAGTGCAGCCGCGGTTCTACTTGACCGAGTCTGTCACTGATCGCCAGGAGTTGGGCTGGAGCGAGAGGGTCGGGCAGTATTCTCCCTTGTATTCGCGCCGCCACCAGGCGCCGCGGTCGCGACGCTCGTCAGGGCCGGTGAAGTGGTAGTCGTAGAGAGAAGCGCGGATGAATTTGGGCGGCTGGCCGGGAAATGGATTCTTCTCCACTAACGCGAGCACTTCGGGCTGGCCTTGCAGCAAGCGGAAGCAAAAGTTCACGAACCAAGGATTGCCGCGCACCTCGCCCAGCGCGGCGAACCACATTTGCCAATCCAGCCGAGGTTGGTGCGGCGCGACAAACGCGGGGCGCCGGTGCAAGTCGCCCGGCTTGTGGCGGAACTCGTAGGCCAGCCAGGTTTGCCCGTCGTGGCTGCCTTCCACGATGATTTCGGGACGCGACGTGGTCATGACGGCGAACAAGCCGTAGCTGTTGATCGAGCGGAATGCCGCCATCCATTGATAAAGCTTCATGAGCGGATTTTCGGCGGACCAACGCACGCGCAACATGCCGAGCATTGGGACGGTCGTCACACTCAGCACGACGGCGCTGAGCATCGTCAACGCTGCGATCCGCGCCCAACGGAGCTGGAGCAGGGACCGGGAAAGGGCCGGGCGGTTCGGAACGGCGACCGTTCGCCCGGACCATTCACTCGGAACGAATTTGGCGAGGGCGGCGTCGTCCAGCAGCGTCAGGCAGAGGGCAATCGTTAGAAGATTAAAAAAGGTGTAATTGCCAGTGAGTGCTATCGCGAGCATGAGCATCATGAACGCCCAGAACGCGAGAAGACGCGGACGGCGCGGCAGGAAAATGAGAAGCGGCACGATCAGTTCAACGAAGAACATTCCCGCGCACGAGGCTTTCTGGAACCAAAGCGGTAGTTGGTGTGCATACCAGGCCAACGGCGTCGGCAACGGCTGGGTTTCGTAGTGAAACGTGAGCGCTGTGAGGTTGTGCCACGTGGCGTCGCCGCTCAGGAGTTTCACCGCGCCCGAAGAGAACATCAGGCGGAAAAGCAACCAGCGCAACAGCCACAGCACGACACGCGAGGGCGGTGATTCACACGCAAGATTTGGCCGGAGCCGCCAAGTCGCCAAGAAGATCGCCAGGAAGCCCGCCTCCAGGAGGAGATTGTCCCATTGATAGCCAAGGAACACCGTGCTGACTTGCGCAAGGGACAGGTAAATCAGCCAGAGCAGGAACAGGCACGGAGCGGGTGCGATGTTCAGGATAACCAGAGCTGAAAGAGTCAGTCCCGCGACGCAAAGCCCGCGCAGAAAAGCGTCCTCCGCACCGAACCAGCAGAGCGTCGGCGCGACGCGGAAGCGGTCCAGTCCGAGGCCGGCCGTGTTTTGCTCGATGGAACGCATGACCGACTCGGCGGGCATGATTCCGTTGCGGCCGATCAGTCCGGCGAGTTGCGCGTTCAGCGAAAGGAACGCGATCAGATAGGTTAAGCCCATCAGCCTCAGAAAAAGCCAGCGCACGAGGGTGTGACTCGGCGGCTCCAGGTGTTTTCCCCACAGCCAGCGCGTGATCAGAGAGAAGAAAGCGCGGTGACGCGCGACGGTCCTGTAGGCCAATTCGCTGGCCGGCGCAAAGCCCGAAACATTTTCATACCCCCAAAGCGGCCATCGCCTTTTCACCGCCAAGGAGCGAAAGACGGCCTCGGCTCCGTGGGTCACGCGGCCATCCGGTTCGACGAAGTGAACGGCGGATTGCAGTTGCTCGCGCGAAATTTCCGGGAACTGCTCCCCGATTTGCTCGTTTTGGAGCGGCGCGTATTCGACCTGATCGCCCGTCGTTTGCTTCCATCGTTCAATCCAGCGTCGGCAAAAGGCGCAGTCCCCGTCGAAAATGAGCAACGGCTTGCCTGGAGGCTGGGCGACTCGAGTTACGGACTTCACGCAAAGGACGGAGGTTGAAGATAGTTCAGGCTTTCAAAACGCTAACTAATTAACACCAATGCACACTCAAATCCGAAATTCGAATCTCGAAATCGGAAACAAACCCGAACTGGAGAAATGCGGAAATCCGAAAACGCTGTAACGCTGTAACGATTTTGGGAGCAGCCTGCCGGCGCGCTGTTTGGCTTGGCTTACCCGTCTTTCAAGATTTCCCGCGCTGCGTTATGGCCGCAGGCGCCCATCACCCCGCCGCCGGGATGGGTCGCGGCGCCGCAAAGGTAGAGCCCGCGGATCGGCGTGCGATAGTCGGCGTAACCCGGCAAGGGCCGCATGAAACTCAGGCTGGAGAGCGACATCGTCCCCTGCATGATGTTGCCGCCAGTCAGGCCGAAGACCTTTTCGAGATCGGCCGGGGCGAGGACCTGGTAACCGATGACCGCCTGGCGAAAGTTGGGCGCGTATTCGGTCATGATATCGATGCAGCGTTCGGCGTAACGCTTCTTGTTTTCTTCCAGAGTTCCGGCGTCGGCCGCTAGTTTGTAAGGAAAGTATTGGGTGAACATCGACATGACGTGCTGGCCTTTCGGCACAATCGTGTCGTCGAGTGAACTGGGGATGGTGGCTTCGATGACTGGATTTTCCGAAAAGTAGCCGTACTTGGCGCAGTCGAAGGCCCTCTCGATATACGTCCGATTCGGGCTGATGTGAATCGTGCCGTGGTGCTGCGGGCCCACACCTTTGCCCGGAAGGCAGGTGAAGTTCGGCACTGCCGCGAGGGCTAGGTTGATTTTGCAGCTCGCGCTGGAGTAATCGAGGTGCTTCACCGCCTCGACAAACCCGGCGGGAAGATGCTTGTGTTCCATAAGACGGAGAAAAGTGACGTTCGCATCAAGGCACGAGACCACTCGGTCGGCGGCGTATTCATCGCCGTTGGCCAGCGCGACGCCGCGCGCCCTGCCGTTTTCGATCACGATGCGCGAAACCGGCGCGTTCACTTTGATTTCCGCGCCGCGTTCTCGGGCGGCCGAAGCGATGGCGTTGGACAGAGCTCCCATGCCGCCGCGCACGTAACCCCATACCCCGCGCACGCCGTCGCACTCGCCCATGACGTGATGGAACAGAACGTAAGCGGTGCCCGGCATGGAAGGCGTCGCAAACGCCCCGATGATGGCGTCGGTTGAAAGCGTGGTTTTGATTTCCTCGGATTCGAACCAGCGGTCGAGAATGGGATCAGCGGCGCCGGTCAGGATTTCGAGGGCTTGTTGGCCGTCGGCACCCAGCTTGCGGAACCTCCAGGCCAGTTTCGCAAGCCGAACCAGATCGCGGGGCTCCTCTGACCAAGGGTTGGGAGGCGTTTCCGCGAGCATGGGTTCGAGGAAGGTCGCGACGCGTTCGAGCATCGCTTCGTATTTCGGCAAATTCTCTGCGTCCTTCTTGGAGAATTTGGAAACCTCGCGGCGCGTCATTTCTTTGTCAGGCCCCATCAACAGATATCGGCCGTCGGGCAAGGGCGTGAAGCTGGACGGGCTGCGCGGGATCATGGCGAACCCGTGGCGTTTCAACTCCAGGTCGCGAATGATTTCGGGACGGAAGAGGCTGTTGACGTAACTGGCCGTGGAGACTTTGAAACCGGGCCAGAGTTCCTCGGTCACGACGCAGCCGCCGATGACTTCGCGGCGTTCGAGGACGAGAACTTTTCGTCCGGCGCGGGCCAGATAAGCGGCGGCCACAAGGCCATTATGCCCGGCGCCGATGATGAGGGCGTCGTATTTTGCATTCATGAATCAGCTCAACAGGAGGCAACAGAGATAACAGAGACCGCTTGGTTGCCCAATAACTTTTCCCAAGAACGTTACATGGTGGCTCGATTGATCCAACAGCCGAACCAGATTTCTCCGTGTCCTCCGTTACCTCCTGTTGAGTTCGAGTTCCCCCAAAGCTCGCAAGTATTCCCGGTCCCACGCTGCCGGGATGCTTTCGCGCGGAGAATACGGACCCGACTGATACGCGCGCGAGGCAATCCCTTGCTGGCTCAGTTCGCACAGACGCCAATCCTGGCGGTTCGTCATGTCCCAGAATTCGATGGCGTCGTCTGGATGAAAATCTGGCTGGCCAAAGGCATTCGGATGAAAGAACCAATCGCAAAAGACCACCGTGTCTACCGCCGATTGCGGCCAAAGTTGGTGCGCCATCACGTAGTCCGGATGCAGGCTGAGAAGCAGGTTTGGGAAAATGGAATAATAGAAAACGCGATGAGGGTCTTCGCCGGGGATGTCACCGATGGGCGGCGCGCAAGTCTTGCCGCTCATCGTCAAGCTCTGGCCCTTCGTGATCGGCATGAACCCGCCGAGGAATGGCCCCTCGCAGAGATCGTTTTCCGCCGCGTCATAGGGCGTCAATTTCGCCAGCGCGGGATGGGCGAGCGGACAGTGGTAACACTCCGAATAATTCTCGAAGATCAGTTTCCAATTGGCCCGTACGGCATACTCAATGCGGCGCGTCGATCGAAGTTTGGGCAAATTCCAGGGCGCGAACTTCCCTCCCAACGGCGCGAAGACTTCCGCGAGCGGCGCCGCGGATTTCCCCAGATTCAAAAAAGCGAAACCTTCCCAGAGATCCAGATTGACGGGATGCAGCGAGTGCTCCGTCTTCTCGAAGCCCGCCACTTTGTCCATGTGCGGCGCGCCGAGGAGTCTCCCATCGAGGCCATACGTCCAGGCGTGATACGGGCATTGGATTGTCCCTCCGAGCTGGCCGGATTTTTCTGCGCATAGCTGCGTCCCGCGATGCCGGCAAACATTGTAGAATCCGCGCGCTTCGCCGGACTGGTCGCGCAAAACGAGCAGACTTTCGCCTGCGACCTCGGCAAGGAAATAATCACCCACTTGCGCAAGCTGGGTTTGATGCCCGACGCACAGCCATTTCGTGGAAAAAATGCGCTCCTGTTCCGCGGCAAATACGTCCGGAGAAACGAAATACCGCTGCGGCAGCGTCCGGGCGCCAGCGGTGAAGGTTTCAGCCGTTTTGTGAAAGGTGGGCATGGATTTCAGACGTTTCGAACAGGAGATAACAGAGGAAACGGAGACCTACAGCCAGAGTCAATGTCATTCGAAACCTCTGTTTTCTCCCTTAGCTCCTGTTAATTTGTGGTAGCGCTGCCCATGCCGAACCCATTGTTCCGCCGAAAATCCATCGAAAGAATCCTGCAAGAGGCCGAACGCGGCGCCATGGAAGCTGCGCACGGCGGCTCGCTCAAGTGGACCTTGCGTGCTGCCGACCTCGCGGCGTTCGGGATTGCCGCGATCATCGGCTCCGGAATCTTTGCCACGGTGGGGCAGGCCGCGGCTTCGGGCGGGCCGGCGGTTTCTTTGCTATTTGTCTTCATTGCCCTGGCGTGTGGGTTCACGGCTCTCTGCTACGCGGAATTCGCTTCCCGGATTCCCATTTCGGGAAGCGCCTATACTTACGCCTATGCGTCCTTCGGCGAACTGATCGCGTGGATCATTGGCTGGGACTTGCTGCTCGAATATGCCATCGGCAACATTGCCATCGCCATTTCGTGGTCGGATTACGTCACGGGTTTTCTTTCGGGATTGGGAATCAAGATTCCGGAATACCTGACTCTGGATTTTCTCACGGCGTGGCGCGCCCACAACGCGGTGGAGGCGTTGCCAGCCACTGGCCAATCACTGACGCAGATTCTCGCTGGCCATCCCGAATTGAAAGACGCTTACCTCGCGTGGGCGAATGCGCCCGTGCTGGGCCCGGTCCGTGTTATCGCGGATGTGCCCGCTCTGGTGATGGTGGTCGCGGTGACGGCGTTGGTTTATTTGGGAATCAAAGAGAGCCGCAACGCCAACAACCTCATGGTGGCCCTCAAGCTCGCGGTCATTCTGGCGGTCATCGGAATCGGTTTCTTCTACGTCAATCCCCAAAACTGGTCCCCGTTCATGCCGAATGGATTGGCCGGTGTGACTGGAGGCGTGGCCGCGGTCTTCTGGGCGTACATTGGCTTCGATGCCATCACCACCACCGCTGAGGAATGTGAAAACCCGCAGCAGGACGTGCCCAGAGGAATCTTCTGGGCCCTCATGATCTGCACGATCCTCTACGTCCTGATTTCTTTCGTGCTCACCGGCATCGTCAGTTACAAAGCACTCAACGTGGGCGATCCGCTCGCCTTTGTTTTCAAGGAACGATTGCCCTGGCTCAGCGGCGTGATCGGCTTCAGCGCGATTTTTGTGATTGCGAGCGTATTTCTGGTTTTCCAGCTTGGCCAGCCGCGCATCTGGATGAGCATGAGCCGGGACGGCCTGCTGCCGCCGATTTTTTCCCGCATCCATCCCAAGCACCGGACGCCGTCATTCTCTACGATTGTGACCGGCTTGCTCGTGGCGGTCCCGGCGCTGTTCCTCAATCTGAAGGAGGTGATCGAACTGAGCAGCATCGGAACTTTGTTCGCGTTCGTTCTGGTCTGCGGCGGGATTTTAGTTCTGGAGAATGCAGAGCAGACCTCTTGTCCGCCGGTTGAAGGAGCCTCCTGGCCGCGACGTTCGATTGGCGGCGGCCTGTCTTCATTCAAGACGCCGTACATCAGCGGTCGATATCTTGTTCCTTTGCTGTATTTCGCTGTGATTTTTGTCCTCTGGCGCTATTTCAAGGCAGACTGGGATAGCTTCTTCAGCATGGAGCCGCGAGCGAATGGCACAGGACAAATCGTGGCCGGATGGACGCTCTTCAAACAAAAAGTCCCCATGATCCTGTTCCTCCTCGTGGCCACGGGCGTCACGGTGCTTTCGTTCTGGAAGAGCCTTTCCCTGATGCCGGTGCTCGGCTTGTTGACCTGCCTTTATCTCATGACACAACTGGGCCTCACCAACTGGGCGCGCTTTGCCATCTGGCTGGTCATCGGCCTCGCGATTTATTTCCTCTACGGGCGCAAATTCAGCAAACTCAATGACAACGTCGGCTAAAGTTCTTCCCGGGAATCGCTGGTGATGTGTCTCACAAATGGCTGGTTTTATGCCGCAAGGGATTTTGGCCTCCCGCGAGGCGCGAGCGAGGACCAGGTTTCACCGAAGGCCGGATTTATTTGGACGAGCACGAAGGCCAAGATGTTCAGGCGATGAGGATCCTTCGAGAGCGGAGACTCGGTGTAAATCTTCCGAACTTCCGGAGTCATGGCCGCTTCGCCCGCGCCATGCCAGCTTGTCACGATGAACGGGCGCAACGTCTCCCCGATTTCTGGCGACGAGAGGGGACCCCCTCTCGCTGAGGTCGCAACTGGCCGTCTTGAAAGCCCATGTGCCGACTCGATTCTGCTGTGCAAGAACTCCGGGTTTTGCCAGATTGTCCTCCGACAACCCCATGAAAGAAAGTGAGGCCTCTATGCAATTGCGCCGATTTTTGTTTGGAAAACAATCCCCGATCATTTTGGCTCTGCCCCTCCTCGCGGCCTCGGTGGCTTCCGCTCAAACCCTGCCCATCGTCCGCGAGGTCGAACCGCAGCCGTTCATCGCCCAAGTCCGGCGTTTGATTGAAGCGTCCGATTATCTGGGCTCGCCGTTCAGCGCGGCGGAGAAGTCGGGGCTCGATCAAGCCACGCAGCGCGGCGATGCCGCGGCCGTCGAGAAGATTCAAGCGGCGCTCGACGCGCATTGCCTCTTCGGCGTGACGATCAATCCGGAGAACCGCGTCAAAGTCGCGCAAGGCCCGGCCAAACCGGAATTGGTCGAGCAAGGCTGGCGGCAATTCCTCGTCAAGGTGCAGAACGACTCCGGTTCGACCGCGCCGCTCATCGGCGTCAGCCCCAACGCGATTTCGCTCTTCGATTCCGGCTCGGCCCGAACGCCGTCCGATGTCGAATATCGCAAACGCGCCGACACCTCTCCCCGCCGCGCCACCGATCTCTGGCTCGATTTGCAGACGTTTGACAAGCAGCCTCTCCGCCCGGAGTTGAGCGGGCTGAATTTGGAGTACCGCATCGTGCAGCTCTTCAGCCGCGACGCCGGCAAACGCGAGGCGAAGTTTTCCTTCAACATCGGCCAGGGCACGCAGGACCTCGGCTTCCGCAACGAAGTCGATATTCTGTTCAACTGCCAACCGGCCCGCGACGTGGCGTTCCACGTGCTGGACGAAAACGGACAGCCGACGACGGCGTCGTTCCTCATTCGCGATCAGGCCCTGCGCGTTTATCCTTCGCAAGCGAAACGCCTCGCGCCGGACTTCGCGTTTCATCCGCAGGTCTATCGCGGCGATGGCGAAAAGGTCAAATTGCCGGACGGCATTTACAACATCGAATTCATGCGCGGGCCGGAATCACTCGCGAAAAAGCAAACGCTCGTGGTCGGACCCAAGACGGCGGGCGCCACATTCAAAGTGGAGCGTTGGGTCGATCCTTCGAAGCTGGGCTGGTGGTCGGGCGACCATCACATTCACGCCGCCGGTTGCGCGCATTACACCAATCCCACCGAGGGGGTCCACGCGCCCGACATGATCCGGCATTGCATGGGCGAAGATTTGAAGGTTGGGAGCAATTTGACCTGGGGGCCGTGCTTCGATTACCAAAAGCAATTCTTCACCGGCAAAGACGACAAGGTTTCGCAGTATCCGTACTTGCTGCGCTACGACATCGAAGTCTCCGGGTTCGGCTCGCATCAATCCGGACATTTGTGTTTGTTGCGGCTTAAAGAGGGGATGTATCCGGGCGGCGATTCAAAGCATCATTGGCCCACGCTCGGTTTGAACACGCTCCGCTGGGCGAAGAAGCAAGGCGCGGTCACGGGTCCCGCGCATTCGGGCAGCGGCCTCAACGTGCCGTCCACCGAACTGCCGAATTACCTGATCCCGCCTTACAACGGGATTGGCGCGAATGAATTCGTGGTCGATGTGACGCATGAAGTTCCGGGCCCGGACGGCAAGCCCGTCCCCGCCATGGATTTTACGTCCACCGTCGATACCAGTCCGTTTGCGGAACTGAACATGTGGTATCACGTGCTCAACTGCGGCTTCCGCCAGCGCATCAGCGGTGAAACCGATTTTCCGTGCATCTACGGCGAACGCGTCGGCGTGGGCCGCAGCTACGCGAAGCTCGACGGGAAGCTCGATTACGATCAATGGTGCGAGAGCATCCGGCAGGGGCGCTGTTATGTCAGCGACGGACGGAGCCACTTGTTGGAATTCAAAGCCAACGCCGGCGCGGCGAGCGTCGCCGTCGGAGAGAAGGGGAGCGAATTGCGGCTGGCGCAAGCGGGTCCAGTGCGGCTGGCGGCGAAAGTTGCGGCCAGGCTGGACGAGCAGCCGAATCCGGAGGCCAACGTCCGACGATTCCCCTGGCATTTGGAGCGCGCCCGTATCGCCGGCACACGGGAAGTGCCGCTCGAAGTCGTCGTCAACGGCTATCCTGTGGCGAAGAAAACCATCGTGGCCGACGGGGAAATGCAGGACGTGACGTTCGACGTGAAGCTCGAGCGCAGCAGTTGGGTGGCGTTGCGGATTTTTCCGTCATCCCACACCAATCCAATCTTCGTGCTGGTCGATGGCAAACCGATCCGCGCGTCCAAACGCAGCGCCGAGTGGTGCTTGAAAGGCGTCGATCAATGCTGGTCGCAAAAAGAGCGCACCTACGACGCGGATGAAAAGGAAGACGCCCGTCAGGCCTACGACCACGCGCGGCAGACGTATCGGCGAATTCTCGCGGAGAGCGAAGTGGATTAGCCGTAACTATTCAGTGCGATGAAAGGCTCGCCCTCACCCCGGCCCTCTCCCCCAGGGCTCCCCCAGGGAGAGGGAGTAACTTTTACCGCCCGCGGACTCATCACTGTTTAGTGACCGTGTCCCTGTGCGGGAAATAGCGGTTCCCTCTCCTGGGGGAGAGGGTTAGGGTGAGGGCGATTCACCTTTTCAATGAACAGATACGGATTAGGGCTTACCGTTCGGAGCGCGGGCCACATACCCGCTCGTTTCTCCCGTCACCATCACCGGCTTGTTCTCGTGAAGCATTTCGACCTGAAATAGGTGGCCAACAGCGTTAGCGCCCGAATGCCCTTGAGTCTTCGATGTCTTTGAAATTGCCATGCCGCGCGGTTTTTTGCCGCGGCTCTTTAGCAGTCGAAGTAATCGCGTGTGAAGGGAAGAACAGCATGCCTTGCGCCACTCCATGAGCTTGCGGTTGGAAATGCTTCAAGTCGCGCGTCTGGCGCCGAAGCTTCTCGGTGAATCCGCGGAACTCGTCCGCTCGTTCCTGCTGCGCCAGCAAAATCCGGATGGCGGCTTCAAAGATCGCACGGGCCAGAGCGATCTCTATTACACGGTGTTCGGGCTCGACGCGCTGCTCGCGCTGGAAGCGCCCGGCACCCGGCGCCCGGTGTCAGGTGGGAATTTGGCCGAGCGGTTCGCGCTGGCCGGGAAGTATCTGGCTGGGTTTGGGAATGGGGAAGCGCTTGATTTTGTCCACGTATGTTGTCTGGCGCGGGCGTGGGCTGCGGTTCGGAGCGTGAGCCAGGGTTTGGCGGAGTCGGCTTGTGCGGAGCGGGACATCCTGCGCCGGCTGGAAAAATTTCGGAGCTTGGACGGTGGCTACAATCCGTCGCCAGGCGCGGACTCCGGCACAGCTTACGCCGGCTTTCTCGCCCTGGGGGCGTATCAGGATTTGAAAGCCGATTTGCCCGAACCGTTGCGCCTCGTGCAGTCGCTCAAATTCCTTGAAACGTCCGACGGCGCCTGGACCAACGAACGGCCACGGCTATCCGCGCTCCGCCCTCCGCCCTCCGCCCTTGGCTCGACCAATGCAACGGCGGCTGCCGTCACGCTGTTGCGCAATCTTGGCCAACCGTTGAACCCTGCCGTAACCGACTGGCTGCTCGCCCGCGGTCATTCCCAAGGTGGCTTTCTGGCGATGCCCGGCGCGCCGATGCCGGATTTGCTCTCGACCGCAACCGCCCTGCACGCGCTGGCCGGGTTGCAGGCCGATTTCAGCGCGGTCAAAGAGCGATGTCTGGATTTCGTGGACAGTCTGTGGACCAGTGAAGGCGGATTTCACGGCAGTTGGGCAGACGAAACGCTGGACTGCGAATACACGTTCTACGGCCTCCTGGCCCTCGGTCACCTCAGTCTCTGAGCCATATCTATTCATGGAAAATATGAATCGCCCTCGCCCCCACCCTCTCCCCCAGGAGAGCTCACTAAACAGTGATGAGTCCACCGACGTGCAAAAGTTGCCCCCTCTCCCTGGGGGAGGGGGCCGGGGTGAGGGCGGTCCACATTTTCAATAGAGAGTTACGGCCGAGTGGAAAACGCCGGGCAGCGAGGACGCCTCGTGAACTGGCAGGCTGGAAGCATGCCCTGCATTTAGTCAGAAAACCTGCGGAACGCCTTCTTCCAGGATTCTCAAATGGTGGCTCAACCCGTTCCTCTGGCAAAGCTCGCTTAGCCACCGCGGCGGATCGTCCAGTTCCTCGAACGAAAGCCGGAACGAGCCGTAATGCATCGGCACGAGCCAGCGCGCCCGCAAATCGCGAAACACCTTGACCGCTTCATCCGGCCCCATGTGCACGCGGCGAAACGATTCGGGATAATACGCGCCGATGGGCAACAGCGCGATTTCCGGAGCGAAGCATTTGCCGATTTCTTTGAAGCCGTCGAAATAGGCGCTGTCGCCCGCGTGAAAAATCCGGCGGCCGTGATGTTCGAGAACGAAGCCCCCGTAGCCGCGATGTTCGTCGCGCAGCACGCGCGCGCCCCAGTGTTTGCTCGGAGTCAACGTCACCTTCCATTCTCCGTGCGAGAAACTTTCCCACCATTGCAACTCGATGATGCGGTCGAAACCGAGGCCGTGCGCGAGGTCGCCCACACCCCAGGGCATGACTCCGATTTTCGGCGCAGGCAGGCGGCGCAGCGTCGGCTTGTGGAAGTGATCGAAATGGGCGTGCGTGAGCAGAACCAGATCGATCGGAGGCAGATCTTTGATTTTCAAACCCGCTCGCTTGATCCGTTTCAGCAGGAATAACCAGTTGGCGAAATTGGGGTCGATCAACACGTTCAAGTCGCTGAACTGAGCGAGAAAGGAAGCGTGTCCGATCCACGTCAGGGCCAGTTGGCCCCGCGTCAATCTTGGAAAGGCAGGTTTCTTGTGCTGGCCGATCCGCCGCGTCAACAACGCTCTCCAAATCATTTCCCGAAAGAACGTGCGCGGATTGAAATGCTGGCTCGGAGTGAGTTCCTTGAACGACCGAGGCAAGCGCCGGTGCCGGCTGCTTCCTTTGTTCGAGTGCAAGCTTGTCATGGGGATCGCCTTATCAAGCCTAGCACACGGCCGTTGAATAAAAAATAGATTCCTCAGTCCATACGTACAGCTTTTAGAGAAAGGCAAAAACTTATGAAAACTTTGATAGCAACTCTGACAAGTTTGGCTGTCCTGGGAATGAGCCCGTCGGTCTCCGCCGGCGATAAGGAGTGGGCGACGGCGGGCAAAGTTTTGACCGGCCTGGTCGCCGGAGCGGTGATTGCCAAATCGCTCGAACCGGTTGCCGTGTACCATGCCCCGGTGCATTACGCGGCGCCCGTGGTGCAAGCCCCGCCGCCGATGGTAGTCCAACCCGCGCCGGTCCTGGTCTATCCGCAGCCGGTCTATGTGCAACCGTCCGTCGTTTATGTCCGGCCCGCGCCTGTGTATGTTGCGCCACGCCCCGTGGTGAGCTTCAGCTTCGGCTTCGGGCGGCACCATCACCACCGCCATGAACCGCCTGTGTTTAGGCACGGCCGCTAATCGCGGCAGCCAAGGCGAACAAATGCCTCACTGAAAGAATTCCGTCTGGCGTGAAGCCAGGCGGTTTTTTGTGCTGAACCCCGAAGGCACCGCTGGCTTTGCCTACTTCAGTTCGAGCACCTTGGGATCGATATCCACGTTGACGCCTGCTTTCGGAATGGGCTGGCCCAAGGTCCAGAGAATTCCCTGCACCACGAGCCGGCGATAGTCCGGGCGCTCCCAGTTGCGGTGAAAATGAATGGCGACAAAACCGAAAGAGCGGCCGCCGTCGGGACGCTCCCACGCCCAGCAAGCGGTTTCGTCGTTGTCGTCGATGCGCGCGGTCAGGAGAGGTTGCACCCGCAACGGAGGTTTGACGAAATCCAGCCGGTAATAGAATTCATCGTGAACGCGGAAACTGCTCACCCCGGTCGTGATCGAATGTTTGGGATCCACGACGGTGACATCGGTTTCGAGCACTTTGTATTTCCGCTGCGGTCCGCCGCGCGTGCCACCGAGCAGTTCAAGCTGGCCGTCGATGTACTTGGCGTCATGCGCGCCGACCGCCCAATGCAGCGCGACGATGCCGCCCTTCCGTTGCGCCAGGCGTTTCAACGCGGCATGGCGCTGCGGATCATTCTGAATCCAGCGCGCGCCTTGCGTGACGAACATCACGATGCCATCGGTCTGGTCGATCAGCGCAGGGCCTTCGGTCCAGGGCTCGTCGGCTTTGGTGACGGTGATACGCACGTCCTTGTGCGGGGCGAGCAGTTTTTCCATGACGCGGACGCCGGCCATGAATTCGTGCGAGGCGGGCGGGTGCCCGTCAGGCCCCTGGCCAATCAAGAGCAAACGCTTCGCGTCGTCCGCGCGAGCGGCCGACGCCACCAGGCAAATAAGGAAGATAATTCCGGAGATTTGAGAGCGAATGGGTGACATGAGCGGAGCATGGAGTTTGCCCCTGCGTGCGTCAAGGCGATGCGCCCGGTGTATCCTTTGGCGCATCCCGAATTTGTCGGTGACTCTATGGAGTGCGGCGGCAAGCGGAGCGCGACGCCGCTTTGGCGTGGGCCCAGGCGGCGCTCCCCGATCGGCGCGAGATCGTGGGGATTCCACCAGAAAGCGCCGTCGTCGCTGCGCTCTGCCGGCGCACTCCAAATCGAGCGGTTCCAGTCCAAGCCACCGTCAACTGGGGATGATCCCAACAAACCGCTCATCTCGAAATTGCTGGCCGTGCCGTCGCTGCGCGCGCGCTATCTAGGCTACGTGCGTGACATCCCCGAAAAGTGGCTGGACTGGAATCGACTCGGCCCGATTGCGCAGCAGTATCATTCACTGACCGCCGCGGATGTGAAAACGGACAGACGCAAGCTCTCCAGCACCGAGGCCTTCAGCGAGAGGCTCACGGACGACGTTCAAGGCGGCGGAGGTTTTGGCCTCGGCGGGCGCGGAACCATCGGCTTGAAGAACTTCGCAGATCAACGGCGAACCTATCTGCTGAAAGTGACTGCGGGCAAGAAGTAGGCGCCGGCTGCTGAATCGTCGTCGCAACACGGAGCATTCCATGATCGCACCGCCTCACGCTCTCCATGAACCTGACGGTAGGGCTGCGTTGCTGCGCAGCCGGCCTTCCATCGACGCGGCGGTGCAGGCGGTGCAGCAGCACCGCCCTACCAGCGATGGGTTCATGGACCGTAAGCATGGTTCAAAGACCAAGGGAGCTTCCCATGAACCAGTGCTGCGGCGCGCGGGCGACCCCGCCCGCAGCACGTCCGAACCGCCCGGACTTGTCTCTGTTCCCGACGCCCCCGAAGGGCCGACGCGTTGCGGGCGAGGTCGCCCGCGCGCCATCTGCCAGTGGTTCATGGCCACAATGCGCGAAGAATCCTGCTTTGAAGCTCTCCATGAACCTGGCAGGGACGGAACTTTCCAGAAGCGCAGCCTGAAGGTGGCGCTCCGAATCGCGGCGACCGTCCTCGCGGTTTCTGCGGGCCTTCTGTCTTCCACCCGTGCGGACGACGGGAGAATTCTTCTGCGCACGCTCGGCGCCGACACGCTCCTTCAGGTGCAAGGCGACGTCGATGAGGGGACAGCGACGCCAATCAAAACGCGCTGCTCGACTCGGTTACGTTCGGCCCACAGCAGGCGGACCTTTCCTATGGCCGGCCTGGGGATGCCGCGAGCGCGTTTGAAATCATGCAACCTACCCCGGGGATAGGAAATCGGAAGCCTTGACGCGTTTTGTGAATCAGCGCTCCCTCCCAGTCTGCCCGTTGCGTGTTCCATTCCCTTAAGTGGTCTGGGTCATAAGTTCGGTGACGTATTGTGAAGATCACGCTGCCAATGCCCGCGTGGGGTCGGTCTGGAGTTTTTGGACCAATTGGCGCAATTCAACGCGAGTGAATTTCCATTCAAA